>Ga0182024_10000656_pt1 | contig 89802 bp, 81 predicted proteins | sample P32metaG_FD_120480 | JGI IMG/M metagenome (GOLD analysis project Ga0182024, IMG submission 120480) | Permafrost microbial communities from Stordalen Mire, Sweden - P3-2 metaG (Illumina Assembly) | ecosystem: Environmental > Terrestrial > Soil > Wetlands > Permafrost | place: Sweden: Stordalen... | reverse complement strand
GACCGCCTGAATATCCTTCAGTTCGATTGACGTTTTCGTTTCGATGGTCATGGCTCTGTAGAGTTTAGCATCCTACCCTGTCACGGCCCGGATAGTATACCTTGTTGTGGAGGGATAATTACCGGGAGGGGGGTATCGGTACCAACTAGTAATCAAAATTTCAAAACGGGAACCGGTGTGCGCCACCATTACGCGCCATACTTCACTTCCGGATATGCCCGGTCGAACGCGACCCAGAGCGCTCCGATCACGACAAAAACGAGGTAGCTTCCCTCCGGACCAACCGAGCCGCCCGTGAGCCAATCGGGACCGTGAAAGCTGGAGTTGAGGAGATGTCCGGGCAAAAGCGCGCCGCTGTCGGGAACGGAGTAGAGATAGCTCTCGCCCCAATCCCAAGCCATGTGGAAGCCAACGGCCCACCACAGATCGCCGGTGCGTCGCAGCGTGAGGCACAAAAAGAAACCGATCAATCCCGCCGCCACCAGGCCAGTCTTCGATTCGCCTGGATTTGCCCCGTGGATGTAGCCGAATGCAACTGACAGAAACGCGGCCGCTGGCCAGAAGTTCATCACACGCGCAAGCGCCCACTGCGAGTAGCCGCGGACAAGGAATTCTTCAAAAAATCCTGTGAACAGAAAAAGTGCAGCGTAATACGCGGCAAATTTGAAGATGCGGGCGCCGTGCAAAGAAAGAGAGCCAAATTCAAACGCACCCACGATGTGCAATACCAGCATCAGCACGCTCAACGACGCGATGCCCCACAACGTTCCTACCCAGAAATTTCGCCGAAAGGCGCGCTGCGCGGGCAATCCGAAGTCGCCGAACGGTTTGCCTTCGATGCGCGCCATCACGAAGCCCGGTAGAATCGCAGCGAACATCATGCAGCCTTCGATCATCAAGCGCCACCAAAGCAGACTCAGTTCTGAACGAAGAGACGCTACGAGCCAGCCTTCTACCTCGAAGACAATCCACGCCACCGCCAGGTAGATCAGCCAGAACGCGCCGTGATAAAGATCTTTTCGACCGAGAAAAGCGCCGCGATTCGTAGGCGAAGGTGCGCGCGGAATGGAAAGCAAAGTCGATTTTGTCTGATCCGACTTTGTTTCATCCGATAATGGAGATTCAGGCTCCGCCGAAGAGCCGGACAATGGATCGTTATCCATCTTTAGTTAACCAGCACCGTCCCGGACATGTTAAAACACTCAGTCCGCGTGTTACGGAAATGTTGCGACGATTTCTTCATCCCGAGGCTTTTCGCGCCCCGCAATTTGTCGCGGCTACGATGCTTCTCGTCTATTTGCTGCAATGCGTCTGGCTGGTGCATGTGCAAACGGAGCATTCTCTGGCCCCGGATTCCGACCAGGCTCTACGAATCTATCAGGGCCTTGCCCAATGGAAGAACGGAGTGATTGCCGGAACTCCCGAGTCGTTGCGGTCGGAAGCCGCGACCGGTGTGGCTTCTGCAGGACGCGCCGGGCATCTGCGAGTTAGCGACGGTTACGATCAGGATCGCTCGCCCCTCTATTACCTGATTGCGGCTGCTCCATTGCTGGTGCGTCCCAATTCATGGCTGCCGCAATCGCTTCTGCCAGTGGTGGCTGCAAGCCCGTATCTCTTTTTCGGAGTCATGCTCGGGGCCTCGCTATGGTATGTCTCGCGACGACTCTATGGCAACGCCGGGGGGTATATCGCGCTTGCGCTCTACTGTTTTTCGCCGGCCATGATCGTGAACGTCGCCGGAGTGCAAAATGTGGGAGAGATGGGCGCGCTGGGGGGAGCCTTCGGCACCGTATTCACGGCCATTGCTGTGGCACATACGCTTTACGCGCCGCGCGAAGTTGTGCTCTGGAACTGGCGTCGCATTCTGCTTTTGGGAGTGTCACTCGCGCTTGCGATTGGCAACCAGTTTTCGCTGGCGGTGCTGGCCCTGGTGATTTTGCTGCTAATGCTTTGGGTCGCGCCGGTTCGACCGCGCGCCGTGGTCACGATCTGGGCCACAGCGGTCGCAGTTGCTGCCGTGCTTCTATTTTCCGCATATTTCTTTGAACCCGCATTGTTCTGGCAGGGATTGCTGCACGCTCGCCTGGTCAACATTGAACCAGAAGCTTTTGCAACGGGTGTTGCTTACCGCAGCGCACTGCGAGCGATTTTTGCCGGCAGTCCGCCGCTGATGCTCGCTCTACCCGTAACTTTGATCGCATATTTAGGGTGGAAACGAGCACGCTATTTCGGCAATACCGCGCCTCTCCTCACGGCGGCGCTATTCCTCATTCTGGGGTTGGGCGCTCCAGATTTCCCGGGGCAAGGCTTTCAATTAGTTATGCTCACATTCTTCTTCGTATTCGTAAGTGGAGTGTTCGCCGATCTAATTGAAACTCGACAGAGCTTGTTTGTGATGGCGGCCCTGTCAGGGTTACTGAGCGTTTCCGCCATCTGGAACCTTCTGCTGTTGTGGCGCGCGTGAACTGTTCTGGAGATGAGCGAGTCCCGCTTCCTGAGGATAAAATTGGAACAAGAAAATTGGCTAAGGATGAACGATCTATTATGAGTTCCACAATACCGGCTTCATCAACGAAGACTATCTATGTGACTCGCACCGGGCTTCCGCTCAGTTTTAAATTGGAATGGCCGTTCCGCCATGCGACGTCTGGCGCGGACTTTGACGTCTTGCACACTGTAATCACGCTGGAAAATTCTGATGGCTTGCGGGCTCTCGTCGCGGTGAATCTTTCCGCTACACTGCGAGAAGTGCTGCCTTCCCTCGAACCGAAAGACACGGAAGGCCCGGTCATCAATGCTCTGCGTAAGGAGGTCGATCACAAGCAAACCGAATTTGTGAAGTCGGGCAAACTTGTGCCGCTGCCGTTTTCGAGCCGCCATTACAGTTTCAAACTCAAGCAGTGGGTTTTTGGCAAAGCCACCGACGAGGAAATTGCGCGCTTGATCGAGCGGAAGGTGTATTGGCAGACGGGACTGGTCGGCGGAGAGGTATGGCTTGGCGATCCGGTCGAGGCGCTTTATCTCGAGACCACCACCGATCACATCGCTGAGGTCGCCGACGGACTGGCGCGGCGAGGGCTCTTTACTATGGAGCGGCGCTATGCCAAGGCGCTGCCGCTATTGATGAATCAGAAAGACCGCTTCGAGTCGGAGATGGCGGACGCGCTTCGGCAATTAGAAGAAAAGCACGCCTTCGAGCGCGGCTAGAGTTTGCTGCGAAGAGGTGTTCGCTTTCGGCTGCAGACGCGGCGCGAGATCAGCACGGGGCCAGTCTGGATCCAGAGATCACCAGACTCGGCAAGCATTCTCCCGCACCATCGGCTGACCGGGCTTGCAGTGAAAGGCGCTGCGGAATTCCGGCATATTTGAAATGACTCCGTTCGTCCGGTATTTTTCCGGCGAGTGGGGATCGACTGTCGCACGGAGACGCTTATCTTCATCGCGTTCGTTCGAGCACCAGCTTTGTCCGTAGGCGACGAAAAAGCGCTGATCCGGAGTCATTCCGTCCAACTGCTCAAGCTTTTGATTCTTCGTGTCTTCTTTCCAGGCCAGATAGGCGAGGAGCGTGCCGCCCAGATCGGCTAGATCTTCGCCGTTCGTCAATTTGCCATTGATCTTGATGTCATCGATGATCGTGTATCCGGAATATTGGTCGACCACGCATTTTGCGCGCTGCTCGAACTCTTTGCGGTCGGCATCGGTCCACCAGTTGCGCAGATTGCCCCGCGCATCGAACTGACTACCCTCGTCGTCAAATGCATGAGTCAGTTCGTGGCCCATCGTTCCGCCGGTATCACCGTAGTTGGGAGCAGCGTCCGATAGCGCACTGAAGAGAGGCGGCTGCAACACTCCCGCTGGGAAATTGATGTCATTTTTCTGCGGATCGTAGTAGGCATTGACGGTGGGCGGCGTCATGCCCCATTCGTTGCGATCGACGGGCTGGCCGATTTTTGCGAGCCAGCGGCGAAACTCAAACCATGACGCCCGTTCCGCATTGCCAATTTCATCTCCACGTACGATTTGCAGGGTGCTGTAGTCGCGCCACTTGTCGGGATAACCGATCTTGTTAGCGATTGAGTGCAGCTTGGTTAGCGCTTGTTCTTTTGTTGCCGCTCCCATCCAGGGCAGCGTCTGGATTTCGCTTTGCATGGCGGCCTCGATTTCCAGCACCATCTTCAGCGCCGCCTGCTTCGCCTCCGGGCTGAAATACTTTGCCACATATACCCGGCCCAATGCTTCACCCAGGTCGTCGTCGATGTCGTTGGTGCAGCGCTTCCAGCGGGGCGGGAGTTCCTCGCGTCCGCGCAATGTCTTGCCGTAGAAATTGAAACGCTCGTTGACGAAGGGGGCCGACAAGTAATTGGAAGCATCATGGACGGCGTGCCATCGTAGATATATTTTCCAGTCCTCCAAACTTTCTTTTTCGATTTCGTCGCTCATCACGTGGAAGTAATCTGGTGTGACGACGTTCAGAGTTGCCTTCTGAGATCCCAGCGACACGACACTCGTTTTCGCGAAATAGCTGCTCCACGCGAAGGCGGGCGCCAGTTTTTGCAGTTCCTCAACGCTTATCTTGTGATAGAGCTTGGGCGGATCGCGGCGCTCTACGCGGGTCATTTGGCCTTTGGCGAGCGCGGTTTCTATGCGCATTACGGTGGCTGCTTCCGCAGCCGCGTCGACCGGATTGTCTCCGAGCAACTTAAACATGTTGGCGAGGTGCGCCCGATAAGCCTTGCGCAAGTCCTCGGATTTGGCATCATCCTTGAAGTAGTAATCACGATCGGGCAAGCCTAGGCCGCCTTGATCCGCTTCGGCGATTACTTGCGTGGAATCTTTGAAGTCCTGATTCGAGCGGAATGTAAAGAGCGTGCCGCCGCCCTCGAGTGAGGGGGGGAACGCGGTGGTCGAGACAAATTCCGCGAGGCCTTGCTTTGACCGCAGAGCAGCTATGCGATCGAGCTCTGGCTGCAAAGGCTGGGCTCCGAGCTTCTCAATGGCCGGCTCATCCATGCAGGACGCGTAATAATCGCCTATTTTCTGTGTGGCGTCATTCGCAGAACCACGAACACTGTTGGCTTTCGCCGCTTCTTCGAGAATCGCCCGCAACTGCGCCCGGTTCTCGTCTTCGAGCTTGCCATAGGTGCTCCAACTCGACTGGTCGGGAGGAATGGGATTCTTCTTTACCCATCCACCGCAAGAATAAGTGTAAAAGTCCACGCATGGGTCGATGGTTCGATCCATGGCCGAAACATCTAGGACAGGTTCCGAGGAGGAGTGTTGGGCGAAGGCGGGCAGCCCGAGCAGCAGAGCCGCAAGGAAAGCAGGCAGAATTTTCCAATTCATAGGGTCTAGAAGATCGCGAGATTGCTCTCCGAGACTATCGCGTCGTTCAAAACTTATCCAGTCTCACTGACCCGTCGCTGGTGTGGAGGGTTAAGCGGTTTCCTCCGCCATTCAGCTTTCCGTGCAGGTCATGGGCGCGAACGCTGCCTTCGATGGCGATGGGAATGCCCGTCGTGATACTGCCGTCGCTGGTGTGCATTTCGACGTCGGCTGCCAGATCACCAGGAACTTTCAGCGAGACACTTCCATCCGAACTGCGAATCTCCCACGGTTCGTGCACCTGAGAGCCGGGCCGCGCTTCCGCCTCAATTCGGCCGTCGCTGGTGCGCAGGTCGAGAACATCGAACCTGCCTGACACACGTAAAGAGCCGTCGCTGCTGCGGGCATGCAGCGCACCATCGATGTCTTCGAGTTCGAGGCGGCCGTTGGAGGTCGAAAAATCCAATTCGCCTTCGAGACCTCTGGCCGAGACGGCACCATCGCCGCTGTGAACATTGACCTTCGCGCTGCGCGGCATGTGGATCTCGAGCTCGGTGCGGCGGGTGTCGATTCCAATTGAAAAATGGTTGCGGTGAGGTTGTCGCAACTCGATATCGATGGCGTTTCCCTGCTGGTGCTCAACAATTTCCAAATCCCCGCTGCCAATGTGCCAGCCACGCGTGGTGACATGGGCCTCAATCTTGTTTTGATCCCACGCATCGACGCGGATGCTCGCATCACGCGCTTCGACACGCAATTCTGGCTTTCCTGTTAGATCGTATGTTTTCGACCAATCGTCTGCGTGAGCGGAAGCGGTTATGGTTGTGATGGCTAATGCGGCGATTAGTAGGCGCAGCGTAATTTTGGGCATAGCGGTAGCTCTCCGGACCGTAAACGGCTTCTCCCCAACAGTCAGACGTAGGTACGAAGCTTTGGTTAGATAAGTTCAACGAAAAAATCGCCGATTGGGGTACGGCGAACGGGTCATTCCGTTTCCATGGTCGACGGGATTGGAGCCGGTGATATCGGCTGTTAAAGCCGCTGTTGACAGATCCTCGGAAAGGGCTCGGCTGGGCCGCTGATTGGGGCTCTATAAAGACGGATTTTAGCGAAAAAGCCTGGGCGAAGAGGATCAGAGTGCCAGCGGCGGCTCACAATACTCCGCGCCCCAGTCTACGTTAGTGCACTATTCCTAAGTATGCCAACTTATGCCATTAATACTTCTAACATCCCTTCTATTAGTGATTAAACGATGGCAACGAGCCATTTGATAACCAACTTACTTTTTCTGTTAGTCACAATTAATAGTTGAGAATCGTTTCCACGTATGGAGTTATGAAGTGATTAACATAACTTTCTTGACTTAGTAGTTAGTAAAATATTACGATGTTCACATCATAAGCACCTTATTACACTTATATCGCAGGAAAGGTGGTCCAGTCATGATAGATGTTGAAGGGTACGGAAACGAAGAACGAAGCTTTGGGGAATTCCGTCGTAAGGTACGCGCGGCGGAGGTTCTCTCGGCAGCAATGCAGCGGCTATTGCAAGCTTTGCGTTTCACCGGTCGTTTGAGCGTGGTTGTTCAAAATGGTGAAGTGCTCAAGTCTGGGTACGAAGAGGGTTACTTCCGGCAGGTTGAATCGGGCGTGACCGCCAGATTGTAGTAATAATCGTCATCTCAAACTAAATAGCATCACAGGTCATCGTAAGAGAAACGAGCCCTGGGCCGAGAAATCGGAGCCAGGGCTTTTGCTTTTTGGCGGTCCTAATTCTATCCCGAGAGGCCATTATGAATTTCATAGACGATGTGGAAGGCGAAAGGGTCCTGGTGGAACTGAAATATTGCGAGCGTTGCGGTGGATTGTGGCTCCGTCCGCAGAAAACAGATGGAGTCTATTGCGCGGCTTGCCGTGCGTGTTTGGCGGCGATGCCCGATCCGGGGAAGGCGCCCGCTCGCAAGGTTCGCCGCCGCGTACGCGTTCGGAAGGCGGACGGTCGAACGGTGCGCATCGACTGCTTGCAGGGCGTAGCTGCGGCGGAGGTATGGGCATGATGAATACACAGACGAACAACCTACTAATCATCGGTACAACAATGCGGACCCTGATGGGGCAGGCGGAAAAGGCGTCATCGGCGTTGTTTGCTCAAGCGGGAATGGACCTGTGGCCCTACCGCAGGCGCACCGTTGCATTGTTATTGCGGTATGCCCGTGCTTCGGTTGAGGTGGGCAAGTTGCCCTCCCTGCTGGGGCGGGAGTTCTTCCGCTCGCGAGTCACTTCCTACACCATGCGTAACTTCGAAGACGTCGTCATCTTTGTAACTGACATGGAGCGGGCGATCGAAAAGCTAAGTTCTTTGCAAAAGAAGCTCTTGGCGATGAATGTTCTTGAGGAATACACGGTGCCAGAGGTAGCGCGGCTCATCAGTTGTAACCAGAGAACAGTAGAGCGATTGCTCCAACAAGCGCTCGACGATCTCTCACTAATTCTGCTCACCGGTGGTTTGTTGGATGAACTACCCTGCGCTACGCGAGGTCAAGAAAAGAAGGTGATAAATTAACCGCAAGCTTCGCGACCTGCGCGCCTCCAAAACTTGTCAAGAGGGCAAAAACCACAATTGCAATGTAAGTATCTCAAACAAAGGGGAAAATAAACTTTCAGAATCTGACGGTACACCCCCCTTAGATTTGATATCCTAAACTTAAGAGTCGAGAAAAAGAACAACTCTGAAGGGCGCGACGCAAATCGCGCCCTTTTCTATTTGCGTGGTCAGGTTTCCGTTCAGTTTGACAAGCGAAGGAAGCGGCGAGGTGAAGTAGAATCAGAATGACCGTAGGGCGTCGATGGCAGATTCCTCCGAGAAGGCGAACGGAACGCAGAATGGACATGAGTTGGGTTACTGAACGCGTGGCGCTTGGGGGCGGGATTTGGAACGCGCGGAATATGGAAGAACTAGCGCAAGCTGGTGTGACGCATGTGCTCAATATGCAGATCGAGTTTGACGATACGGCGCTGGCGGAGCCTTACGGGATCCGTGTATTGTGGAACCCTACCGACGATGATTTTTTGCTGAAGCCGTCTGCGTTGCTGAAACGCGGGGTGGATTTTGCTCTGGACGCTTTGCGCGATCCGCAGGCGCGACTTTACATTCATTGCGCGGCCGGGGTGCATCGGGCTCCGATGATGACGCTGGGAGTATTATGTGCGCTGGAGTGGGAGATGGAAGCGGCGATGGCGCTGATTGAAACTCGCCGACCGGTGGTAGATTTCGCGGACGTTTATGTAGAGAGCGTACGACAATTTCTGGAAACGCGAATTGAGAGCGAGCCGCGGAGTGTGGACTGACGCGCGGTTTTTCAGTTTTCCGAGATTGATCGCTACCAAAATCAAGAGGCTTGAACCGGGAACACGGAAGAACCCAGGGTAACCCCGTAAGGGGCGCCGCTCGCCAGAGCGGCTTTCTTATTGGCCGCAAAACGTGGTAGGGTGCGCTCGCGAGGAGAGAAAAAGACATGCGCAGAGTGAACGACAAGCATTTCCGTAGAGGAGCGGGGATTGTGGTTACGCTGCTGCTGACGGCGTTGACTTTATCGACACTATCGCAGGCGCAAGGGCCGGCATTAACCACTATCAGCGATACCGTGTATAGGGCGGATGGAACGCCCGCCGAAGGAACAGTACTGATCTCGTGGCCGTCGTTTCAGACGGCTGAAGGTGACGTCGTGGCCGCCGGGAATCTGATTGTAACGTTAGGACCGGGTGGTGCCTTTACTGCGCAGTTAGTTCCCAACGTTGGCGCATCTCCTGCGGGCACTTTGTACGTCGTAGTGCTGCAGTTGGATGATGGAACAGTTAGGACCGAATATTGGGCCGTTACGACAACGTCGCCGACCACTATTTCTGCAGTGTTGACCACGCCAGGAACGGGACTCGCAAATCTCGCTGCTACGCAGCAATACGTGAATTCGGCAGTCGCGGGTCTCGCGGTGGATGCTACGGTTGTGCACCTGGCGGGAGCTGAAACAATCACCGGAACGAAGCAGTTTGCGGTGCCTCCATCGCTCCCAACACCGGTGGGCACGAGCGATGGCGCAAACAAAGCATACGTGGACGCGGCGGTGGCGGATGTCGGCTCGGGAGCGTACGTCGCTCTTGCGGGCGGTACTATGACTGGCCCGCTAAATCTACCGGCGGATCCGACAAACCCGGCAACCCAGATTGCGCCCGCTACTGTATTGTTCGATGACATCATATTCGATGCACCGGGATTTTGTACCTACGCACTAATAAACGCCGGAGGCATTGAATGTTCGCTGGCGTTTACCTATATCTGGCTCCCGGTAGATGCCCTGGTGCGCGGCACGCTCTCGGGCGAGTCACCGATCACGATTCTTACAGGATCACTACTGGATGGCGCCCAATGCCAGGTTACTACCTCGCCCGCGTTGGAGTTTTATCCCGAATACATACCAGCGGCCAATGAGTTAATCGAAGTGAGTTATCGCGGCCAGGGTCATGCGATCGCCAGAGTGATTAACTCGGCGAGCATCGAGGCTCATCAGCGCGGTGGCGATGATGGAGTGCGCGGGAGCGTGCGTGAGATTGGACTGCCCCGTCCGCGCACATCGGCGGACTGCGAGATCGCAGCACTGGCTCTGCTAGATGATGCCGGGCAGGGGTGGAGCGGTGAATACCAAGCGTGGAACCAGTTCCTGCCTGGGGCAGCAGCCGACATTTTCCCGGGTGACGGCCTCGCCGTGAATATTCCCTCGAGGCTAGCTGCATTTACGGCAATCGTGCGCGAAGTAGCTGTACAGATTATGAACATTGGTAGCGAAACTAGCCGCTACACACTGAAGTTTGTGGATGCAGGGGACCCATCGCTGGATTTTGTTTTTGTGGCTGCGCTAATGAAACAAACGCAGGTGCTTACGCCAATCGATGTAACCGAGGTTGGTGACTACTACTTGGCTGATCTTATCGACGCGGAAGTGACAATTGTTACTTCCACGACCGTGACGATTGACGTCGGGTTCACACCCATTGCCGGCGGCGGGATAGAAGTGCGGTACTCGGACGAAGGTTGGGGGATGGGTTACAACGGCAACTTGATTGGACGTTATACGAGCGAAAGCTTTGCGCTGACGCGCTACGCGCGGGCACAGACCTATTTCTTGAGAAGCTATGACGGCAGTTCTCCGCCGAAATACTCGCGTTACTCGGCAGCTTTGCATGTTGACTATCCATTATGAGGTATCCAGATGATGAAATCGACGAAAAGGGACAGATGAGTGCGAATGACCCGACTCTAGCCGAACTTACCGCATTGCCATTACTTGAGTTAATAGACCGAACCCTCGAAGCTGAGCGGAAAGCAACGGCGGCTGAGTTCCGGCGCTGCGATGCCGCACTGGAAGCGCAAGCCCAAGCGGAAGGCCTGCGGCATCAGGCCACAGAAGCCAAAACCCAGAAGGCGAATGAGGTTCTCGATTATCGTCTGGCAGAAATGAACAATTTCCGTGAGCAAATCAACCAGGAGCGTGCGGAGTATTTGCGGCGTGAAATATATGAGCGAGACCACTCCGCTTTGTCAGAACGAGTGAAGAATCTGGAAATTGTGCACGGAGAACAAGCGGGAAGAACTGCGGCTTATGCTTCGGTGGTCGCGTTTGCCGTAATCATGGTGCAGATCGCACTGCATCTCTGGCAGCACGCCAACTGAGAAGCGAACTAAGCGTTGTTCTAGAGAAAGTCGGCAGCACGCAAGATCGAGAGGAAACGCAGTGACATTCAAGCATCCCAACGTGCATCGCGAGTTAGTGGAATATGCCGAGACTCAGCAGTTGCACATTGTTTCAGTCTATTCAAATCCGTATCGCTGGCAACGCCGGCGCAAAGCGTTTCACGATTTCCGGTTGCACATGGAGTCCAGCCCTAACGTTGTACTGCACGTGGTCGAGGTTGCGTTCGGCGACCGTCCCTACGAAGTTACGAGCGTCGATAATCCTCTCGATCTGCAGTTGCGCACCGATTCCAGTCTTTGGATCAAAGAGTGCGCCATTAATGAAGGGGTGCGCCGATTTCCGCCGGACTGGCAGTATGGCGGGTATGTGGACGGTGACTTCCACTTTACGAGATACGATTGGGCATTAGAAGCGATTCAGACGTTGCAACATCATAGCTTTGTGCAACTATTCAGCACTTATACAGACTTGACGGAAGAAACCACGACGAGTTATCTGGGCCATCGGCCTTACCGTATGAGTACAAGTTTTGCCTGGAATTACTTGCATCCAGCTGAGTTCTTGACCAGTCGGGCAACGCGGCGGGGAGGTGCGGATACCTATTACGCGTCGGCTACGGCCGAACCGTACTCCTCCTCATCACTATCTCCGTCAAAGGAAGTATTTCCTTTCGGTCATCCTCCGGGAGCGACCGGGGGAGCGTGGTCGTGGCGTCGCGACGCTTTCGATATGGTGGGAGGAATGCTGGACACATGCGTGCTCGGCAGCGCAGATTGGCACATGGCTTTTGGCTTGGTGCAGGCAACGAACGTAGCCGCGGAGATGAAGAGATGCACACAGCCTTACGTGGAATCCGTTTTGAACTGGCAAGGACGCGCGGCAAAACTGAATCGCGTTGAAGGGCGATCTCCAGTGGGGTGCATCGACAATTTCGCAACCCACGCTTTTCATGGCAGTAAAGCGTTACGCGCTTATGGAGAACGATGGACTTTGCTGCGGAAATGGAATTTCAATCCCGCCACCGATATTGCCCGGGACTACCAAGGACTGTGGCGCTGGACTGGAAACAAGCCCGGACTGCGCGATGATGTGGCTCGATACTTTATTGAACGGTCGGAGGATGGACCGATGCTGCTGGGGGAAACGCCGCTGGTTTAGAAGGGATCGGGTCGCCGGTCTACTTACCGTCCAATAAAGACGCCTTTGACTTCCGATCAACTGATGATCAGATCACGTGATTTTGCTAACCCACGTCTTCGTTCCAGTTTTCAAGAAGCTTCTTTACCGCGGCCATGAATTGATCGGCGACGGCGCCATCGATAACGCGATGATCGTAGCCGAGCGTGAGGTGAACGACAGAGCGAATGGCGATGGAATCCGCGCCGTCTTTGTCGGTAATCACCATGGGCTGTTTGGTGATTCCGCCGATGCCCATTATCGCTACATTCGGTTGGTTGATGATCGGCAAGCCGAAAACGGCGCCAAACTGGCCTGGGTTTGTAATGGTGAAAGTCGAACCTTCAACGTCCGTAGGCATAAGCTTCTTTGAACGGGACCGCTCGCCAAGGTCAGTGATGCCGCGCTGTAGTCCGAGGAAGTTGAGCTCATCGGCGTTCTTGAGAACCGGGACGATGAGTCCCCAGTCGAGCGCGACAGCGATGCCGGCGTTAACGTGTTTGTGGTAGCGAATGCTCTCACCCTCGAGCGAGCTATTAACAATGGGAAATTGCTGAATCGCGATGATAGCGGCGCGTACGAAAAATGGCATGAACGTGAGCCGAGCGCCATAGCGCTGCTCGAAACTGCTCTTGAGTTTGTTGCGCAGATTGACGAGGCGAGTGATGTCCACTTCGAACATGCAATGGACGTGAGCACTGGTCCTGCGCGATTCGATCATGCGCTGCGCGATGATCTTGCGCATGTTGGACATTGGCACCAGGTCGCCGGGAATGACCGTGAAGGCCGGTGCCGGAGCCTGACGTAGAGCTGGGGCAGCAACCGGCGCCGCCGTCTTTTGCTCGACGAAATCGAGAATGTCTTGTTTGGTTACGCGGCCGCCGGTGCCGGTGCCGTTTACTTTTGCCAGATCCACATTGTGCTCGCGAGCGAGCTTGCGCACCAGCGGAGACGATCGGACATCGGAATCGTCCTCGTGTTCGGCGTCGGAAGCGCTAGCGATCTGCGCGGGCGGGGGCGCAGGAGTTTCCCTCGCTTCCTTCTTTGCGGATGCTGTAGCCGCGGGCGCAGACACAGGAGCAGCGGCCTTTGATGGTGCGGAGGTGGAAGCGCCAGCGCCGTCGCCAATCACACCGACCACTGTATTGACCTGAACCGTATTTCCTTCGGAGACCTTAATCTCCTGGAGGATGCCGCTGGCGGGCGCTGGGATTTCTGCATCGACTTTGTCGGTAGAAATCTCGAACAATGGTTCGTCGCGCTGGACTTTTTCACCGGCCTTCTTCAGCCACTTGGTGATGGTTCCTTCGAAGATAGATTCGCCCATCTGGGGCATGACTACGTCAGTCGGCATAGTTCCCTTTCCATGAAGCCCGGCTGCAAGAGACGGGGAAGAGCAACCAAACATTATATCGAAGGCGCTAGCAACCTAGGGGGCCGCGAAAGTTCGGCTCCCGCTTCTGCGGTGGAGCGGAGGCGTCACCTCGTTTTTTCAGTGCGGCCAAAACTGAAACACGATTTTTCTGTGGAGCAAACAGCGATGAAGACTTTCTTGGCGATTGCAATTTTTTGTTTGCCTGCGTTCGGGCAAGGCGTTTATTCGGGGCATGGGTTGTACACCGGACCCGGCATCTACGCCGGCGCGGCAGCAGGACCGCAAACGTTCTATGCAGCGCTGCCGCTTTATTGGGTGGACAACACTGTTTGCAACCCCCAAGGCGGAGTCTACGACACCACCGTAATCCTTGGAACGACCACCAATATTGGTCCCAACAATGCCGGTGAATCGGTCGGCGCGCCTTATGCCTTGACTTATCAAGGGCTTCTCGACGCGATGGATAACTGGCGCGATAACGCGGACAATGCAAGCCAAACGCCACATTTCGCCGATAAGTGGTGGTTGATTCAAGTTCCCGCAGGAACAGTCTTGCACGGCTCTACCTTTGACGCCAATGATGCGCTTATCAGCCTTCCCGGAAAACTCAATGCAGGCAGCGAGCCCTCGAAATGCCTGGTCATCGACTCTACAACTCCGCTACCAGCTGGACAGATGGCTTGCGGAAGGGGTTTGCCCGGATTCGGAGGAGCACGCAATCCAGGATGCGCCTCCCCGAACGACAAAGCCTCGATGTGGAAGGTGCAACTGGACAGCCCGATTGCGGCGATCGGGAAAACCGCGGTGTACGCGGGCGTGGATCTGGCTACCCCGACGAACTGGGTCAATCACGTCGTCTTACGGGATATCGAGGTTACGCTGGCTCCGGGCGCGGCCCAGAGCGCTACCGGGGTTCACGCCGCGAAACTTATTTCTGTGGCTGCCAATCCGCTAGGGACGACTCCTCCGTCGGCGATTCAAGCGGTTACCCATTTTGGCCTCGATCGCTACTACGTTCACGGTTGGGATCCGGGCGATTCTGGTCAACCCTCGGGCGCGTGCGCGGGGTGGACGAACACCGGAACGGTCACGGTGGCTCCGGACGGCGGCGGCATCAACAGCACCGTTACCTTCGTCAGCGGCGCGTACTTTGGCATGACCTTCACGGTTGGATCGCTGGTCAACATTGGGGACACAAACTACACCATCGCCAACACGACTTTGACGCAAAACGTCTTGAATGGCCTGTCGAATACGTCGTTTTCGATTGTCGGCACGGTGACGCTCGGGTCGCCGACCGCCTTCACCCAATCGAACCCGCCATCGCAGTATGCCAACGGCTGCGGCGATGATATCCAAAATGGTGTGATCTTTCACTGCGACTTCTGCTGGCGGCAAAACGGTTACATCGAGAAAATCCATTGGTATGGCAATGAATCCCACGCCTCGCTGCAGGGCTTCAGCGACGGCCCCTACAAGGATGTCAACAACTGGGAAGAGGGCGGATCGGCTGCATACTTTTCTGGCGGCGGCCCCGTCGATCAAAATGGTGGCCCGGAGTCGGATCAGGAAATCAGGCGAAACTATTTTGGACGCGATCTGAATTACCGTCAACTCACGGCGAGCGCAGGCAACAGTCCAGCGCCTCCGTGGGGCTGCGGCACCGTCGATAGCACGGCCAGCCATAATACCTGCCCGTTCAGTTGGGCCATCAAGAACTCGATGGAACTGAAACTCGGCCATCGTGTTTTGGTGGCCGGGAACATCCTCGAGAACTCCTGGGCCGATGCACAGCAGGGGAATTGCATGCTGATTAACGTTCGCACCTGCTCGGGCGGCTCGGCTTGCGGAGTTTATAACTCCGTCAGCGGATTGCCCAACACTTTCATCGATAACATCCGCTTCGAGAGCAACTGGCTCCGCAATTGCCCGGAACCGTTTGGGATCTCCAACCGCTCGGGCATTCCCAGCGATGGCGGCGGGGTCTCGCTCCCGGTGCAGGACAACGACTTTATCAACAATTTATTCTCGAACATCTCCGACTCGAATCAGTTCAACACTCCCGGCCATGAGATCGGGTGGACGAGCGGGCAGGATACCTTTCCCTGCACCATGTCGTACTCCGGGACGGAGCCCTACACGATCACCGCGCTCTGTCTGCCCTACCAGGCGAACATTGACGGGCACATCACGAAGATTTCGAGCGTCTCGAACGTAGTGACGGTGGCCGACGCCGACCGGCTTGATCCTTTCCTCTGCACCGGATCGGCCGCGACCTGTATTGCCAACGGGCAGACCGCGATTCTCTCCAATCACACCGGGTGGAATGGAACCTTCGCCATGACCGGAACCAGCGGTAGTTGGTCGGCGGACGGCACCGGCGGCAACAACATTGTATATACGGACACCATCAACAATCCGGGAACCGCGACGCTCTGCGACAACAGCGGCAGCCCGACCTGCACAAGTCTCTTGAACAGCGGAGACTTTACCTTCGCCTCACTCGGCTTCAAGATGACCGGCATTTCGGTGGGCGACGACGTGTATGCCTCGAATTGCACCGCCAGCGGTTGTCCGGGGGATGCGAACACGACTTGCACGACCAATGGTTATGCGGTCGGAGCGACCTCGGCGACCTACGCGATCACGGGCACGATCCCGACCGGATTGACGGTGAAGTACCAGGTCGCGACGCAGCCTTCGGCATCAAGCGCAAACTGCATCATCAATAATGGCGCAGGATTTCCGAAGTACACAACCTTCCAGGGCAACACGCTGCTGGCCATGAATGCGATCGACATCGAAGCGGCGCAGCAGTGGTGGCAGCCCATTGGCAACCAGTTCTTCAGCAACGTGTTCGCGGACAACGATTCGGGCAGGACCTCCGATCTCTTCTGTGTTCCTATTGGCGCTGGCGAAGGCTATCCATCGTACCCCTGCTGGGATGCGAATACCTTCCAGTTCTATAACAATGCGCTCATGGGTCGCTCGTCCTCGAATTGGAACTCGGGCACGCCGATTCCATCGACTGCCGCGGCGAACACCATCCCTGCTCTCGCAGGATCGTATCCGACCGTCTCCTGTGCAAACACGAATGCGCCGTTCAATTGCCCGCTGATGGCGTTGCCGTGGGCCTCGAACTTCTCGCTCGCAGACGTGGCCGCGATGAGCATCACATCGTCGACGCAGGGCGTGAATGTAACCCAGCTGCAGAACGTGATGACGCAGACAGAATACCTCTGTCCGGCGGGTGCGAACTGCGGCATTCACGGGCCTTATCCGGACTAACTCCGGTGGTGTCGATCGTCCGTCGCGCATTGCTAGGGTGCGTGCACGGCCGCTCTTCAGCGGTATATCACACGATAACCCTCGAGAAACAATATATGACTTGGCTTATAAACGCGTTCGGCACTAACTGGAAAACCAACACAGCCGCAGCGGTGGTATTCGTGTTGTCTTGTCCAGCATTTGTCGGCGCCCTCACCGACTGGGCTCACCATCAGCCCGCTGATTGGCGCGGTGCCCTCGCAGGAATCGTGATCGCCGTTGGCTTGGCGGCTGCCAAAGATAACTCCACGCACTCCACCACGAGTGAAGTTGAGTCTGCCACATACAAAGCAAAGGAGAAGCGTGTTGTGGACCTATGAACAAGCTACCGGCAAACTCCGCGACCTCAATGGCAATGTCATCGGAGTAGGCTATGCAGGCCGCGACTTCGACAGCGCGGGCAATTTCGTCGGAGGCAAGAACAATCCAGCGAAGGAGAACATAGAAAATGTCGGACCATTGCCCGGTGGAACCTACACCGCTGATCGGATCGAAATAGTCCACGCAGTCGTGGGCCGGTTCGCCATCCATCTTAAACCGGATCAAACGACCGAGGCTAAGATCGCGGCCTATGGGCGTCAACCTCTCAGTTTTTTTATCCACGGCGACTCGATCGAGCATCCCGGCGCAAGCTCAGACGGCTGCATCGTGCAGACGTTAAGCACCCGGCAGCAGTTGTGGAATAGCGGGGACCGCATTCTGCAGGTGGTGTCTGGTGTGCTGGTTGCACCTCAGTCCCCACCTTAGTTCGAAACCAATAGCTAAAGTCAAATATTTGTACCAGGAGATACTTTCCATGAAAACAATTCTTGTCTTTACGTTGTCTGTGGCGATTTTGTTGACCGGGTGTTCCGCAGCATGGATATCAACCGTCGATTCCATTCTGGCGGTGGCCGCTCCGGCTCTGATAGACATTTTACAAATCGTGGCTGTTGCCAACAATCAGCCGCTCAACAGTAATTTGGCGGCGAAGATTAATACCGATGCGTCGGCTATCAAACTACTCGCCGGCGATTTCGCCAAAGCGTCATCCGTATCTTCGTCTGGAATTTGTCAGCAGTTGCAGGCAGCTATAAGTACGTATCAGGCCGATCAGCAATTAGTGCTTCAGGTCGCGCAGGTAAGCGACACAAACACGCAGACAAAGATCACATTACTCGCCGACTTGGTGGCTGGAACGATTCAGGCGATCACCGCAGTTATTCCATCTTGCCAAAATGCAGCATCGGCACGGGACGTCAAAGCGCAGCCGCCTCTTACGTTACGGAATTTCGTGACTGAATATAACGCCATTTTGAAAATAAAGACCGGAAACACAGCGGTTGATACACTGACTCCCAAGCTGAGTATCCATCAACATTCGAAGATCGAGCGAGCAATAACTTTTGGCCGCATGCAGTAATGCTACAATTCCGACTTCTTCTCGATCTTCGCCCATGCATCCTTGAGGGCGACCGTACGATTGAATACGAGATGTCCTGGGCGGGAATCCGGATCCACCGAAAAATACCCAAGCCGCTCGAACTGATAGCGGCTGCCGAGCGGGGCATTCGCGAGCGATGGCTCCAATTTAGCGCGCGCGATTACCTCCAACGAATTGGGATTTAAGTTGGCGGTGAACTCCTGCCCTTCGTCAACTTGATTGGGGTCCTCCTTCGTAAACAACTTATCGTAGAGGCGTACCTCGGCATCCAGAGCGTGCGCCGCGGACACCCAATGGATGGTCGACTTCACCTTGCGTCCATCGGGAGCGTTGCCGCCTCGAGTTGCCGGATCATACGTACAGTGCACCTCAACCACTTCACCGCTATCATTCTTCACCACTGATTTCGCGGTAATGAAATAGCCGTAACGCAGTCGGACCTCGCGCCCGGGAGACAATCGATAATACTTCTTAGGCGGATCTTCGCGAAAATCATCCTGCTCTATGTAGAGCACCTTGGACAACGGAACGGTCCGCTTCCCTGCGTTGTCATCTTCGGGATTATTGACCGCTTCCACTTCTTCAACCTGACCTTCGGGATAGTTATCGATCACAACCTTCAACGGCCGCAAGATTGCCATCACGCGTGGTGCGCGCTTATTAAGGTCTTCGCGAACAAAGTGTTCGAGCATTGCAAATTCCAGCGTGCCGTTTGTTTTCGAAACTCCAATAGCGGCGCAGAAATTGCGGATCGCCTCGGGCGTATAGCCGCGCCGCCGAATGCCTAAAAGTGTTGGCATGCGCGGATCGTCCCAACCGGTAACGTGTTTTTCCTGAACCAGAGTCAAGAGTTTGCGCTTGCTGAGCAGCGTGTAAGTCAGGCTTAGTCGGTCGAACTCCATCTGCTGCGATGGAAAAATGCTGAGTTGCTGGATAAACCAGTCATAGAGCGGCCGATGATCTTCAAATTCGAGCGTGCAGATCGAGTGAGTTACATGCTCGATGGAATCGGATTGGCCGTGCGCGTAATCGTACATGGGATAGATGCACCACTCATCGCCGGTACGGTGGTGCGCGGCGTGCAGAATGCGATACATGATGGGATCGCGTAAATTTAGATTCGGCGAGGCCATGTCTATCTTGGCGCGCAAAACGCGCGATCCGTCTGGGAACTCGCCGTTGCGCATACGCTCAAAGAGATCCAGGTTTTCATTTATAGTTCGGCCGCGATGCGGACTCTCTTTACCGGGTTCGGTGAGCGTGCCGCGATACTTACGAATTTCGTCCGCACTTAGATCGTCAACATACGCCTTACCCTCGTTGATAAGCTTGACCGCCCACTCATAAAGTTGATCGAAGTAATCGGACGCATAGTAGAGACCATCCCACTCGAAACCCAGCCAGCGCACGTCATTCAGGATCGAGTCGACATATTCCTGTTCTTCTTTCTCTGGGTTGGTATCGTCGAAGCGCAGGTTCGTCTTGCCGCCAAACTCGTCGGCTAATCCAAAGTTGAGGCAGATGGATTTAGCATGGCCGAGGTGCAGGTAGCCATTCGGTTCGGGAGGGAAGCGGGTCTGGATGATGGCGCCACCGTACTTTTTCGTTTTCAGATCTTCAATAACCTGGTCGCGGATGAAGTTCGAGGGACGAGGCTCAGAAAGCGAGCTCATGGCAGGTTCAATAGTAGATGAATTCGCACCGCTCATATCCCTTCTATTTTATATGGGAAGGGCGGATTCGCGGCGGCTGGGCGACGCTGGCGAAGCAATCCACATGATAATCTGCGTCCAGAGGGGCCGCAGCCTCGGGAGATAACCGTTGCGCTCGGTGGCCTTCAATTTTCATGGCAAATTGCATTCGATGCGGTCGTCAGCTTCCTTCTCTTAGCTTCGGCAAGAAGATTTGCCAGTGGTGCGTGCAGCATGAAAAGGCGCAGCGCGGCGAAGACGTCTCCTTTCAGCGAGTCGAAGCCGCGCCCTGGTCGCGGCCACAGTCGAGTTCGATGGTGGTCACGCAAGCCATTTTTGGCATCAATGTGGCTGTCTTTATCGCCATGGCCTTGGCTGGCGTTTCGATGCTGGACAATCCGTCGGGGCAGGATCTCGTGCACTGGGGAGCCAATTTTGGTCCTCTCACTGTAAGCGGCCAGTGGTGGCGGCTGCTTACTTGCGTTTTCGTTCACGGCGGCTTGCTGCATATTGCTTTTAACATGTGGTGTCTGTGGGACCTCGGAAGACTTGCGGAATCCGTTTATGGTCACTGGACGTTTGCCGTGGTGTATCTGATCGCAGGGTTGTCTGCGAGTCTGACGAGTGTGATCTGGAATCCCGTCGTTTTGAGCGTCGGAGCTTCTGGGGCGATTTTTGGAATTGCGGGAGCGCTGATCGCGTCGTTTTATCTCGGAGAGTTTTCAATGCCGCGCGCCGAGATGACCGGCATGCTGCGCAGCGTAGTTGTGTTTGTGGGTTACAACCTGTTCTTCGGAGCTGTCATCGCTCGCACCGACAACGCCGCTCATGTCGGCGGCCTGCTCATGGGGTTGCTTTTGGGCGCGCTCATCGCGAAGGTTGCTCCGGGACATGACGATTATTTGCGCCGGATTGCGGTGCTGCTGGTTGGAGTTCTAGTGGTTCTCGGAGCCGGCATGTGGGTGCGGCGTGCGCACGCCTATATGTTGTATGGACGAAGCGGAGTTGAATCTCTCCAACAGGGAAAGTTAGACGAAGGAATTGCGGAATTGCAGAAGTCGGTACGCCTGCGGCCCAATTTTGCCCCTGCCCACGCCGCGTTAGCGCAGTCCTACGTTGCCAACCGTGACTTTGCAAATGCGGCCGCGGAATTGCGGCGTGTGATCGCGCTTAGTCCGCGGGATGAAGACGCCTACGCCCACCTCGGGATGATTTATCTGGAGGAGAAGCAGCCCGCAAAAGCAGCGGACACATTTAATCAACTGCTCAAAGTCGATCCAAATAGTGCTCCAGGGCATGGCGGACTGGCGGACGCTCTGGCCAATCAGCAACAGAATCGCGAAGCGCTCGAAGAGTACAAGCGAGCAGCTGCCATAGACCCTAGCTATCAGGGCGTTTATTTCGACATGGGGGTCATGGAGGCGCGACTCAAGCTTTATGACGACGCCATCGCCTCGTTGTTGAAACAGCGGCAAACCGCTGATGATGCCGACAATGAAAAGGTGCTGGCGGAGCTCTACGAAGTCAAGGGCATGATGAGCGAATCCGCGGGGGCGCGTGAGAAGGCGCGGCAGTTGCAGACTTCTCACTAGTTCTTCCACGCGCCCGCTACTGTAGTTTCGCGATTGCCTGATCGATCCGAGCCAACGTTGCTTCCCGTCCGAGAACCTGTAGAGTTTCAAACAGAGGCGGGGCGTTCTTGCGTCCGCAAACAGCGACGCGAATGGGCTGGAACATCTGGCCGGCTTTCACGCCCATCGCCTGAGCGGCCGCGCGGAGCGCCTGATCCAGTGGATCATGGGTGAATTCCGTTTGTGCGAGAACCTCGCGGGCTCTCGTCAAAACTTTTAGGGCCATGGCGGCGTCGCCTTTTTGCGGGATGAGTTCGGCTGGATCGTAGGGCGGGAGCTGCTCGACAAAGAAAAAGTCAGCGGCAGTGAGCACGTCACGCAGAAGCTTGATACGCTCGCGGACGAGCGGGGTGACCGCACTCATCTTCTCGGGCGCAACCGAAAATCCAGCATCGTGAACTATCGGCGACAGCCGCGCGCTGAGATCGTCGATCGAAAGCCCGCGGATGTGCTCCGCATTCAGCCAAACAGCCTTCGGGTCGAAGGTTTCGTCAGGAGTGGCGGCCGGCTCCTTGAAATTAATGACCGCGTTGGCCCGATTGATGCCTTCGAGGGAAAAGGCGTCGGTAAGCTCCTGGCGCGTCATCTTTTCGCGATCATCTTTTGGCGACCAGCCGAGCAGGCAGAGAAAATTGATGAAGGCTTCGGGAAGGAATCCGGCGTCGCGATAGGTGGTCACGCTGACGACGGGCCCATGCCGTCGCTTGGAGAGTTTCGAACCGTCGGGCGCGACGAGCAGCGGAAGATGCGCGAATTGCGGCGGCTTCGCGCCGGCGCCCTCGAAAATCAGCACGTGCTTGTAAGTATTCGAAAGATGATCCTGTCCGCGAATGATGTGGCTGATACGCAGATCGAGATCATCGGCACACGAGGCGAGATGATAGGTAGGCATGCCGTCGGACCGGAGGAGAGCAAAGTCCTCGATGTCATCGGCGGATTTAATTTGCTCGCCATAAACCGCATCGTTGAAGCGCACCTGCTCATCTGCGCCGCGGGGAACGCGGAAGCGCAGGGCGAAGGATTCTCCGGCCGCAGCGCGGCGGTCGCTTTCAGCGCGAGAAAGTTCCCGCATACCAGGATTGAAGAGCCAGGTCTGATTAGCCCCCGATCTTTCGGTCTCGCCGGTGTGGGCCGGAGTGAAGTCGCGATATGCCAGCCCTTTCTGAAAAATGGCGTCAGCGATCTCCCGATGGAGAGCAAGGCGTTCGGATTGCCTGTATTCCTCGTCCCAACCAAGATCGAGCCAACGCAGGCCTTCAAAGATGGAGTTAACGGAGGCGTCGGTGTTGCGCTCGACATCGGTGTCATCAAGACGCAGGACCATCGTGCCGCCATTGTGGCGAGCGTACAGCCAGTTGAAAATAAAGGTGCGGGCACTGCCAACGTGCAGAAAACCAGTAGGCGACGGCGCGAATCGGACGCGAAGCATAACTTTTGAGTATAGCTGGAAGGCGCCTTACCAGACTGCCGTTCCGCATGTCGAACCCCGCGCCAGATTGGTTACTAACCGGTTACGAAGGTAATATTCTAAGAGAAGACCGTTATGGCAGAATCGCATCTTATTATCAGATACTTTGACAAGAAAACGCCGTACCCAGGGCGGAATCTCTCAGAAGACACCTGTTGTTTCGATCAGTCTGGTGTGACAGGATAGGCCTCAGTAAGAATTCCCTTCGGGCTACGATTACGATTGCCAGGATATTTGGTTAATGCATAGCGTTGCCACAGGTTTGGTGCTGATTCCTGGGGCCGTGGCCCTCTTGGTCCTTCTCGTCTTCACCTACCTGTACGAGCAAAACCGCCACAGTTACTTCCGCGCCTGGCAGTTGGCCTGGGCCGCGTACACGCTGCACTACGGGCTGAAGGCGGTGGAATATTTTTCGGGACCTTCTGCGTTACTGTTCTTTCTGAGTTCGCTGCTGCTGGTGATCATGGCGGTCTGCATTTTTGTCTCGACCCGCCTGATGAAGGTCACATTCCAGCTGAAGTGGTATGACGTTGCGCTGCTGGCAACGGGTGCGCTCCTGGCGTATGTGGGCCTGCGGGCGCAAATGGCGAGCGGGGTTTATAGCGAGACGGTAAATCCTTTGCCGACTTATCTGCGGCTGGAAGTCGGATTGGCAGCGATGCTGATTTATTGCTCGTTCCACTTTTACCACTACGCTTTTCGCAGGAATTCGGTGGCGTTCCGCATGCTCGCATTTTCTCTGGCACTCTGGGGAGCGTTAATCGGGGCGGGCCAGTTTTATCAACCATTCCTTGAGGTGGTCGGCCAATTTGGCGGATTCCTGGGTCCAATTCCTCAGATGCTGCTGGCCATCGCCATGGTGATGGTGTTGTTTGAAAACGAGCGCAATGCGGTCCAGGACAATGCGTTAGAATTCTCGACCTTGGGCGTCGATCCCCGGCGCCTGCTCGTGGCATCCGACCTGGTTCCCAGATTGCAGACCTTTGTAGAGCGGTTAGTGGCGCCTCTGCCTTCGCGTCGCGCGGTCTTTTTTGTTTCTCAGCGGTGGCGAGCCACCTTGCCCTCGGTACAAAAAGGTTTTTCCGCCGACTTCCTGGAAAAGCTGCAAAAAACGCAGGCGGGCGATTACATTGCCGAGCTCGCCTACCGGCGCGGTGGAGTCGTGACCTTCCATAATCTCCGCGAACTCGAAGAACCTTTGCCGGTCCTTTCCGGAGGAAAGTTCGAGATCTGCAAGCAGACGCTGCTGGCGGAGGGAATCACCGACCTGATGGCCGTAAGCCTGCAGACGCGGGAGCACAATTTCGGCGTCCTCCTCTTCCCGCACGCCGAGCGGCGCATGTTCGGCTCTTCGAATCTGCGACTGCTGATTGGGCTCGCTCTACAGATCGCGTTAACCCTCGAGAACTACGTGGTCATGCACGAGGCTCAGCGCCGGACCAAGGAATACGAATTGCTCACCGAGATTGGGCAGGCGATCAGCTCTCATCTCGATCAGGATGAAGTCCTGCGCACGGTGCAAGTTGAACTCGGGCAAATTTTCGATACCAGCACTTTCTACATCGCGTTTCAGGAAGAAGATGAGATTTGCTTCGAACTGGAAATTGAAGGCGGCGTCATCCTTCCCAAGCGTTCGCACAAGTTCGGCAACGGGCTGACCGAATACATTTTGAGGACAGGCGAACCTCTCCTGATCGAGTCCGACCTGGAGCAGACACGGCAAAAACTGGGCGTGGAATTTGCTCCGCCCAGGCCGGCTCGCTCATTCTGCGCCGTTCCTATTTTCCTCGGAGGCAAACCTGCGGGCGTGATGGCGGCGCTGAGCACGGAGCGCGAATCGCAGTTCCAGGCCCGCGATCTCGAAGTCATGCAAACCGCTGCTGGCCAACTTGGCGTCGCCGTCGAAAATGCGCGCCTCTTCACCGAGGAGCAGCGCCGCGCCCGGCACCTGGCGTTCCTTAACAGCATTTCCAAGATGGCAATCTCTAGCGAGGATGCGGCGCAGATGATGGCCGACATCGTGCGCGAGATCCAGAAAAACTTCCGCTACGATCACATCGGCATCGGCATCATGGACTACGCCACAAAAGACATCGAGATCAAAGCCGAGGCGGGAACCACATCGCAAACGCTCGGCCGTCGAATTCCTGTGGGCAGCGGAGTCCTAGGCAAGGTCGCGCGCACCGGCGTTAGTGCGCTAGTGCAAAATGCGGGGCCCGGTCAACTCGCAGGCGTGCTTCCGGAATCACGCGCCGTGCTCTGCCTGCCCATCAGCTACGGCGAGACCCTGCTCGGTGTGCTCAATGTTGAGAGTCGGGATGAGAATGCGTTCGCGCCACAGGATGTTTTGATTTTGAATACGCTGGCCGATCTGCTGGCCACGGCCTTGCACAACTCTTTCGTATTCCAGCGTCTGCAACAGCAATCGATCACCGATGGACTTACGGGCATCAAGACTCGGCGCTTCTTCTGGGAGGCGTTGAGTTCCGAGTGGAAGCGCGCGTCACGTTCGGGCCGGCCATTCTCCGTGGTGCTGATCGATTTGGATAAGTTCAAAGAGGTCAACGATTCGCTCGGCCATCTGGAAGGCGATCTGGTGCTGGCGCGGGTGGGGCGTTTACTCGAACAGAAGTGTCGCCAATCGAACGTGGTGGCCCGATACGGCGGAGACGAATTCATCATTCTGATGCCCGAGACCGGCATCGAGCAGGCTCAGGTGCTGGCGGAAAGATTACGACTGTGGCTGGCCACCGATCCCATGCTGGAAGAACATCACATCACCGGCAGCTTCGGCGTCGCCAGTTTCCCAGTGCACGGTTTTTCCATGGAGGATCTGATCCGCGTTGCCGATGCGGGAATGTACGTTTCCAAACACGCGGGCGGCAATCAGGTTTCGACCTCAGATGCGTTTGGCGAAGGCTCAGCCGTGCAACGCCAGCTAGTCTCCGGTTATATCGAAGGGTTTCTTCAGCGCGAACATAACGGGCCCGAGCATCTCGATGAACTGGTTAGCACACTGCGCAAGCTTTGTGGACGCGAAGATGGAGATCGAAGAGCGATCAGAGAGGCGATTGAGGCGTTATCGCGCGCGGCTGAACTCCGCGAGCACAATGCTGCCGGCCACGGCGAGCAATGCGCGCACTACGCAGGTACTATCGCGCGCGGTCTAAATCTCTCCGAGAAGGAAGTGGAGGAGGTGACCTTTGCTGGTCGCGTGCACGATGTGGGCAAACTCTTCATATCTGAGCGAATTCTAAACAAGCCAGGCGCGCTTACCGAAGATGAATTCGCAGTCATCAAGATCCATCCGCAAGTTGGAGCGACCGTCTCGCGAGCAATTCCTGATACCGAACGCATAGCCCAGGCCATCGAATCCCACCATGAAGCCTTCGACGGCAGCGGCTATCCTTTGGGATTGAAGGGCGAGAACATCCCGTTGTATGGCCGCATCATCGCAGTCGCGGACGCGTATGTGAACATGACGAACGACCGTTCGTTCGCTCTGCCTAAGAGCAATGATCAAGCGCTGGTGGAACTGGGAAAATTGAGTGGAACCCGCTTCGACGGCATGATTGTCCGCCTCTTTGTCCGCTTGCTTAGAATGGAAAGGCCTTCGCCGGTCTAAGCGGCGAGCCGCCCTAGGTTAGGGTCAACACTAAGGTTGCGCCTTTGGGCAGGTAAGTCTTGCGCTGAAACCAATCTTCCATTGCCTCCCGCAACTGATCGAGCGGCACATTCGTTCCAATTTCCAGGCAACCATCGGCGACCGGCAGCGTGTCGTCAAACACGGACGCGTTCGTAAAGTTGCGCATGCTGAAATTATCGAGCCACTTCAAGGGACACGGCTGAAGCTTTCCCTCATACCGATACTCCACGCGAACCTTGCGGGCGAACATGCCATTGATTTAAGCACAGATCCAGCTCATCGAGGCGCGTTACCTGGCGGGGGTAACGGCCGTTGGTTCGACATCAGACACAACGCCTTCCAGGTGCTTCAACATTTCATCGATGGTCAGCGAATACATTTCGCGGCCGAGCCCTTCGCCCGATTCCAAAGCCGTTTTTAAAAAATGTCCGGCGATTTCCTTGGCGAGCGCGTCGGTAATTACCTTCCCCGTGCGCTTCTTATATTCGACCCATGCCGGATGCGGGAGGGCGACCCACACCGGACGCCCGTCAACCAGAAATTTGATGTCAACAGCATCCGCGTGGCGAGTAGCAATCGCCACGATCAGCGCCTGGTATAGGCAATGCACTTGCTTCTTGCTCCAGCGGTCGGTAGCGACAAAATCGGTGAACATAGGAATTTGAAACTTGAAATATATGGCAGTAACGACTCACCAAATATAGCGTCTGCCGAGGGTATGGAGCAAACTCCTTGCCTCGAAATTCAACGAGGTTGCACGCGGTACATCAAGAGCGGGACTGGTGATCTGCCTCAATTGGCAGGATCATTGAAAAACAACTTGACCAAGATAGGAAAAGCTCTGCTAGCCTATCCTTATGCCGCAGTCCGTCAAAGAACGTGTAGGAAAGTTGCGCGAAGAGATCGCTGAAATCAGCGAAGCGAACCGCCTTTATCTGCAAGGGGGGAAAAAGTTAATTGGAGCGTCCGATCAGGAACGGCGACTCCAGAGATTGCAGGAAATTATGGACGAACTCATGTCGCTAACCGACTGGAAGAAAACCTAGCTCAATCTGACGCTTGCACCTGCATTCCTTCCGTAATCCAGAGTTGTGCCGGAGCGCCTTTTGTGGTGCGCGTGGCGGTAGCTCGAAAGCCGTCGGAAGAGGTCTCCACATCGTAAACATACGGGGGCCGCTCGCTCTTGATGGTGATGTAGTTGCCCGCAATCAGTTCCCCCATCGAGGCATACTTTCCCTGCGACGCCATGAATCCGCGCTCGGCGTTGGCGATGCTGATCAGATCGTTCTTCACGCCCGTCACGGTGGCCACCTCTTCCCCAGTACCGCTCCCCGCGCCAGGATTCAGTGTTTTGACCTGCAGCGAGTAGATGTACATGCCGATCGCCATGGTGACAATCGTGCCCACAAATCCGAAAACACGCCCGATGCCCATAATTGACTCCGCAGATGCCATTGCAACGCGAAAGCAGAGCCGGGGCAAGTAACCAGAGTGCAGGTGTGCGGGGATGACCTGGAATTTACAGCTAACAGAAGTAACAATGCCGGCTTGTCGAATGGCGACCCCGGAGGGGCTCGAACCCCCAACCCTCAGTTCCGAAGACTGATGCTCTATCCAATTGAGCTACGGGGCCATCCGCCGGAGCATTGATAGAATGATCCGGCCGATCTCGATTCTACACCGCGAAGCGGGTCTGAATCACGCGGGCCAGTAACGCAAATCTCTGCTGCGTTGTAACATAAAAACGCTGTCCGAAGCGTGCCTTCATGTCCTCCGTGCCCCATCCCGTTACTCACACGAGTTCACGCCTGCTCGAGTTCGAGGCATCGCGTGATCTGATCGCCGGCTACACCTCTTCGCCGCCGGGCCGCACACGCGTCGATGAACTCCAGCCTTCGATCGACCGCCGCTGGATCGAAAACCAACAACAGCTCACCGCCGAAATCCGCGAATATCGCCGCGTCGGCGGGCGGTTCGAATTTGCTGGCCTGCCCGAGGTGAAGAAGCTGATCGAGAAGTCTCGCATTGCCGGGGCCGCTCTTGAAACCACAGAAATACGCGATATCGTTCTCATCGCTGATCGCGCATCGGAGTGGCGCGAAATTGTGCATCAGCCTCCGGCCGCCATGCGCTCCGACTGGACCGCCGTTGTCGCGCTTTCCGCGGGCATCCTGGATTTCACTAATTTCCTGCGCCATTTCCGTGGCAAGATCCTGCCCGACGGCACGCTCGACGATCGCGCATCGCCCGAACTGAGCCGCATTCGCCGCGAGATCGAAAAGCAGAAGCGCCAGATTCAGGAATCGCTGCGTGGCTACCTCCGCAAACTCGCCGAAGGCGGCACTGTGCAGGACGAATTGATCACCATCCGCGGCGAGCGCTTCGTGATCCCGGTGAAAGTCGAGCAGAAACGGCGCGTAAATGGCGTGGTGCACGGCACCAGTTCCAGCGGGCAAACCGTTTTCGTCGAGCCGCTCGAAACCATCGAACAGAACAACGAACTCGTGCGCCTGCTCGATGAAGAACTGGCTGAAGTTCATCGCGTCCTGCTCGAGATGACGCGCCAGATTGGCGAGAATGCAGCCGCAATCCTGGCAGCCGCCGATGTTCTCGCTGAACTCGAACTCCAGTTCGCGAAAGCTCGCTTCGCCGACGATTACAACTGCGTAGCAGTAAGTTTTCCTGACGAGTTAGGTGAAGCCCGGCTGATTCTCCACCGTGCTCGCCATCCGCTGCTCGAGCGCAATCTAAAACTCAAGAACACCAAAATTGTCCCCATCACGATCGAGCTCGAAGGCGACCACCGCCAGCTAGTCATCACTGGTCCGAACACCGGCGGCAAAACCGTGTCGCTAAAAACCCTCGGCCTGCTGGCGCTCATGGCGCAGTCGGGCATCCCTGTTCCCGCCGATCGCGCCGAGATGCCGGTGTTTGACGGCATCCTCGCCGACATTGGAGACTATCAATCGATCGAACAGAATCTCTCGACCTTTTCCGCGCACGTTACGAATATCGATTTCATCTCGCGCACCGCGACTGCGAATTCGCTCGTGCTGCTTGATGAACTGGGCTCCGCCACCGACCCTGAAGAGGGCGCGGCGCTGGCGGTTGCGATCGCTGAGCATTTCCGAAAAATCGGGTGCATGATCGTCATCTCCACGCATCACACATCGCTCAAAGTGTATGGCGCCAATACGCCAGGAGTAATCAACGCCTCAGTCGGCTTTGACGAGGCAACGTTGCAACCTACTTATGAACTGAAAATCGGAGTGCCCGGCGCATCGGCCGGAATCAACATCGCTCAGCGCCTCGGACTGAATCCTGCGATCATCGCGTCGGCTCGTTCGCGCCTCGGTTCGCAAACACAGGACGTCGGGCGCTTCCTTGATCGCCTGCACTCCGACCTTCGCGATCTAGAAACCGAGCGCGTCCGCATAAAAGCTCGCGAGCAGGAACTCGATCGCGAAAAGTCGCAACTGGCTGCCGAGGGCCGCAAAGAACAGCAGGCCAAAATTCGCGAGATGGAGTCGAAGCTCGGAGCGCTCTTTCGCGACTTCGAATATCAAGCCCGTGAGACGGTCAATGCGGTGCAGGATCGCGCCGCCGCCCAGAAATTATCGAAAGACGCGGAACGCCGCATCGCCAAAATGCGCCGCGAATTTCGCGAGCAGTTCGACGCAACGGTGGTCGCGCACGCGACCGGTGCCGATCGCGGCGATCCCAACGCCCAGCCAAGCCTCGTAAAGCACGTCTCCGAAGGCGACACTGTCAAGCTCAAATCGATGGGCCGCGCCGCAGTCGTCAAAAAGAGAATTGGCGACAATCATTTTGACGTCGAGATCGGCTCAATGAAGATGCGCATCGCCCGCGACGATATCGCCGAAGTTCTGACCAGCGCGGCGCGCGCCTCCGAGTCGCCGGTGCAGGCTGCTCGCTCCCGCGGCATCAGTGTCTCGCTGCAAAATGAATCGGGCAGCCGCAACATGCCGAGCGAAATCAATGTCATCGGCCGCACCGTCGATGAGGCTACCAGCGAAGTCGAGAAATTCGTCGACCGCGCCTTTCTGGCTGGCATGCCGCGGGTGCGCATCGTCCACGGCAGCGGCATGGGCGTTCTCCGCAAAGCCCTGCGGCAACACCTGAAGCAGCACCCGCACGTGGAATCGATTGTGGAACCTCCATCCAACGAAGGGGGCGGTGGGGCGACAATGGTCGAGTTGAAGGTGTAAGCCGTTCTCTCTGCGTCCCGGCGATTTATTTCTCGGCATCACAATGGATATTTGCTTTTTGTTCTCCCCATGCCATACTGAACTGCATGCCATCTAGAGGGAACACGCAGTTCAACCACCGCAAAAAATTATTTTCGGACTGATTTTCCTCTGGTGCTCCGCATACTTCCACAGGCAGAAAAAGGTTACGATGCAACGCACTCAACTCAACATCGTGGCTACTCTCGAAACCTCCGTAAGACGTTTGCCGTCGAACCTTGAAGCCGAGCGCTCCATCCTCGGCGCGGTTCTGCTTGATAATCATGCATTCAATGATGCGGCGGAACATCTTCGGCCAGAAGATTTTTCTATCGATTCCCACCGCCGGATTTATTCGCGGATGATGGACCTGGCCGAATCCTCGCGGCCGATCGACATCATTACGCTGGTCGAAGAACTCGAACAAAAAAAAGATCTTCAGGCGGTTGGCGATGTGGGCTACATCTCCGGATTGCTCGACGGCGTGCCGGATCGACCTTCGATCGAGCACTACGTTCGCATCGTCCGCGACAAGGCCATCCTGCGTGGGCTGATCAATGTGGCGAACGCGGCAATCGCCAAGGCGAGCGAGCAAGCCGATCCCGCCGACGAAATTCTCAACGAGGCTGAGGCTGCCGTCTTCCAACTCTCCGAGAAGCGCATTGGCAAGGGCTTTCAGGGGATCAAAGAAATCGTCCGCAACTCTTTTGGCTCGGTCGATGCTCTGCTGCAACGCGGACAGCGTATCACCGGCCTCGCCACCCACTACACCGAACTGGATGAGATGACCAGCGGCTTTCAGAAAGCCGACCTGGTGATTCTGGCGGCGCGGCCCTCCATGGGCAAGACTTCTTTTGCCATGAATATCGCGGAGAATGCCGCCATCGACGACGGCAAAGTCGTTGGCATCTTCTCCCTCGAAATGTCGAGCGAAGCTTTGCTGCAACGGCTGCTCTGCTCGCGCGCTATTGTCGATGCGCACAAGATGCGTACCGGTTCGCTGTGGGGCGACGATATGAAAAAGATCGTCCTCGCCATGGAGGAACTGTCGAACGCGCCGATTTTTATCGACGACACGCCCGGAATCTCGCTAAGCGAAATGCGCGCCAAGGCGCGGCGCCTTAAGCAGTCTCAGGGTCGTCTCGATCTGCTGGTAGTTGATTACCTCCAGTTAATGTCCGGCGGCAGCAAGCGCTTTGAGAATCGCACGCAGGAAGTTTCGTCAATTTCGCGCGGACTTAAGGCGATCGCCAAGGAACTCGGCGTTCCTGTCGTCGCCCTGTCGCAGCTGAGCCGCGCTCCCGAGAGCCGAGGCGGTGATCACCGCCCGCAACTGTCTGATCTCCGCGAATCGGGTTCCATCGAGCAGGACGCCGACGTTGTTATGTTTATCTTCCGCGAAGAGATCTATAAGCAGGATGATCCTGATCTGAAAGGCCGCGCGGAAATCATCATCGCCAAGCAGCGTAACGGGCCCATCGGCAAGTTCAACCTCGCGTTCTTACACAACTCGACGCGTTTTGCCAACATGCTTGAAGGCAATAACGAACCGGCGGAGTAGCTCACGTTTTACAGTCGTTTAGCGCGGGGCCGGCGTGGTCGGGTTGAATTACATAATGAATGCGTCTTGGTGCGAGAAAGTCGACGCCGGGACATCTCGGCCCTGTGGAAAACTTTGTGGATGCGAAGGACGCCATTTTATATTCGCTGCTATCGACCAACCGGTGGCGATATTTCGGCACTCATATGCTTTCCCTAAAGCTATGCTTCTAAGTTGGTTAACGGTGGATGTAGAGACGACCGACGAAAGTTCTTGCGAATCAGCACTTTCGTCACAAAAAGTGAGATTTGCACATAAACCGAAAGGCTGTAGGCCGCATCGCTAGCGGTTGGGACGCAGATCGAGACCGCGAAAGGCGGCAGAAATAGGGAAAACCCGGGTTGTTAGCCCGTGAGTTAATGGGAACCAAAGTGATAGCTGGCCTCGGTCGTGGCCACCGAGTGACGCCCGTCAATTAACCGAGGCTCGTACACATCCTGCTTCACAGCTGCAACTACTGGACCAATGAACGCCTCATCGCCCCCGACCACCTTCACGGTCTGCACCTTGCCATCCACGCCGATGATAATGGTCAGATACACTGAGCCCGACTTGCCTGCTAATTCCGGAGGCAATTGCGGATCAGGGCCTGAAATCTTGCGAGGATCGAGCACGAGCACGCCCTTGTCGTCGATCACGCCAGTCCTAAATTCCGGCCGGCTCGGGATCGATGACATACATTCCACATGCCCACTGACACGGTCGGCATTCTTCTCCACCGAGAAATGAAAACCCAACTGGCTTTCGACCCTTATAGGAGTCCCGTTCAGTAGTTAGGGATGAAAGCGGTAGTCTCGCAGCGCATCCATACTGGCGGCTACGAGCAGCGGGTCGCCTTCGATAGGCACACTTAGGATGATCTTCCCCGTTTCATCGACGTCGATCTTGAAGATAACGTCGCCTTGAATTTCCTTTGTCATCGCCTCGTCGGGGTATACCGGCAGCGTTCGGTGATCGACAAATGCAGCCATGACCTTGCCGGCGACGCGAATCATTCGCGGGCGAGTGGGCTGACCCTGTGATTGAGTTGCAACGCGATCTTGTGTGAATCCAACTGCGGTGCAGCACGCGAACAATGCAACCATCGTTCTCAGTCGCAACATACGATTTCCTATCACGAGCGTTCTATCTCAAGCGTTGCAGCTTCGGATCTCACGCTGTCAGCTGCTACCCTCGCCGACTTTCAACACAGCCAGGAAAGCTTCCTGCGGAATGTCGACCCGCCCGATGCGCTTCATGCGCTTCTTGCCCTCTTTCTGTTTTTCGAGCAACTTGCGTTTGCGCGTGATATCGCCACCGTAGCACTTGGCGAGCACATTCTTGCGGATGGCCGGCACCGTTTCGCGCGCGATGATCTTCGCTCCGATTGCCGCCTGAATCGCAACCTCAAACATCTGCCGCGGGATCAGTTGCTTCATCTTCGCTGCCAACGCTCGTCCGCGATCATAGGCGAAGTCGCGATGGATGATGGTCGACAATGCATCCACCGGTTCGCCCGCGACCATAATGTCGAGCTTGGCCATCGGCGATGTCCAGTTCCCCGACAAGTGATAGTCGAGCGACGCATAGCCGCGAGACACTGATTTCAAACGGTCGTAAAAATCGAGCACGATTTCATTCAGCGGCAACTCGTATTGCAGCATTACCCGCGCCGAGCTGACATATTCAAAACTTTTCTGCTTGCCGCGCTTTTCCTCGACCAGCTTCAGAATGCCGCCAACATATTCTTCGTTGGTCAAAATCACCGCGAGAATGACCGGCTCTTCGACCTTCGCGATCTCGCTGGTATCGGGCCAGCGCGAGGGATTATCTACCTCGATCACTTCTCCATCGGTCTTCGTGATCTGGTAGCGCACGCCGGGCGCCGTCGTGATCAGTTCGAGATTGTATTCGCGCTCCAGTCGCTCCTGGATGATCTCCATGTGCAGCAGACCCAGAAAGCCGCACCGGAAGCCGAATCCGAGAGCTACTGAACTTTCCGGCTCGAAGAAGAACGACGAATCATTGAGCTTTAATTTTTCGAGAGCCTCGCGGAGTTGCGTATGTTCGTGAGCATCCACCGTATAGAGGCCGGCAAAAACCATGGGCTTGATTTCTTCAAATCCGGGCAAAGCTTGGAGCGACGGCCTGTCATCGTCGGTGATGGTGTCGCCGATCTTTGTGTCGGCCACGTTTTTAATATTCGCGATGATGAATCCAACTTCGCCCGCCACCAGTTCGTCGATCTCCACTGGCTTCGGCGTGAGTACGCCCAGAGTTTCTACCTGAAAAACGTGGCCGTTCGACCACAGCCGTATCTTCTGTCCCTTGCGCAAGGTACCTTCGAAAACCCGCGCCAGCACCACGACTCCGCGGTAGGGATCAAACCATGAATCGAAGAGCAATGCCTGAAGGTGCCGCTCCGGCGAGCCCTTCGGCGGCGGAACCCGCTTCACAACCGCTTCGAGTACATCAGGCACACCCTGACCGGTTTTAGCGCTGATGAGCAACGCATCGGTCGCATCGAGGCCGACCGCGCTCTCAATCATTTCCTTAGTGCGCGCGACGTCGGCACTCTGCAGGTCGATCTTGTTGATCACCGGAATTATTTCGAGACCATGATTGATAGCGAGATAAGAGTTGGCAAGCGTCTGGGCTTCGACGCCCTGCGATGCGTCCACCACCAGCAGCGCTCCTTCGCAGGCAGCCAACGACCGAGACACCTCGTAAGAAAAGTCGACGTGACCGGGAGTATCAATCAGATTGAGCTGATAGATCTGCCCGTCCTGCGCGGAATACAACATGCGGACGGCATGGGCCTTGATGGTAATGCCGCGCTCCCGCTCCAGGTCCATCGAATCGAGAACCTGCTCCTGCATTTCGCGCATGGCGAGCGACCCGGTCAGCTCCAGCAGGCGGTCGGCCAACGTGGATTTGCCGTGGTCAATATGCGCAATAATGGCGAAATTTCGGATGCGAGAGGCTTCCATGCAGATGGGTTGATTCTAGCAGGGTGGGTAAGGCGGGTTCGCGGTCACCCGCCGAGTTCGGAAAATCTTGCTATCCCGCTTGTGGAAGCGCGACAATTCGTGCTGAATCGCCCAATTGGCGGGCAAGGCGCACGTGCTGCTTCGAGCGCAGCCGCACTTTTTGCTGGATGAGCAACACATGACCGGGAATGCCATCGCCGCCTTCGTCGTCACGGGCGATGATGAATCCGGCATCTCTAGCCGCTGCGGCAGTCACAATTGCCACCTTCTTATCTGGGAATTTTGCAGCAACTAAAGCGAGATTGGTTTCAGCCAGCAGGAAGCAGGAATTCTCATTGTTGGACTCGGTGAAGGCAGCTGATGATGCTCTCTCGGAGCCGTCCTCTCTTGTGCCATACCAATTTCTGTCGACAAGCACTCTGAGCGGTTCAATGTCACCAACCAGTGAGCCATCGTCTTCGAAAGGCATTGCAGCAAGTGCTACCTAGCACCGACTACCCACTCCAAGTACTGGCCCACCTCCGCGTGCATGTCGCCTGTCAATTCTGTATCGTCAACAAGGTCTGATCTTTCCAGCTTCGCCATTACGGTATTTCCGTCGGCGAAGATCGTGAACTCAACTTCGCGCCTGCCCACATTCCAACGCATTCCCACGCCCCGCCCGGAAATTGGGTACAGGGCTGGGGGAGGCAGCTCTCTTACCTTGATCAAAGAGAGAAGACTCAGCATCCGCCCTGATGCAGCGTCCGAGATGCGAAGATCGCCCACGCCAGGAAGATCCCGTCCAGAGCTTTCAAGTTCGTGCAACTGTGAGAGTGCCGAATATAGCCATGGAGCGGAGCCGGACAACGATGCGGAGACGAGCTCGCTGGTGGCAGCCTGAATAGAAACTTGGCAGTCGACCGGCTGAAGAACTGCGCTTGCGCTGATTGGCGTCATTTTATCCCCCAATGACTGTGCATCTCCGGTGTGGTGAGATCCCTGAAGCTCGACACGACGGCAACATGTCCGAGATCGAGCCAGTCCAAGATATCCTTCAGCCCCGAGCCCGCAGGTTTGCCCGTAGCGGTGAGAGAAAATTGAATAATTTCCTTGTTGTCCCTTTTGCGAATTCCCGGCTGCAGCACTACCTGTAGAGTACCCGCGTTACCAGGCAGTTCAAAAACTGTCATAAAAGACACCATCTGGGACGCGCGCAAAGACTCCGCATCGGCTCGTGACCAAAGGCGAAATATGCGTGACACGTCGTCAAAAGTTTTCCACTCATTACCGCGAACCAACTGGTTAATGTACGTGACCTCGCATTGCACCACTTCGATTGGCCCCAGTTTTTCGCCCTCTAGGAATGCGCAGAAGGTCTGCCAATCTCGCTGAAATAGTGGACGCACGTTCTCATAGTGCTCGTATTGGACTGTCTGTTCCGTTTGTCGCCAATTACGTATGAAAGCGTTCCTCTGGATTTGGACGAGTTGGTTTCCGCCTCGTTCAACAAAAAGTGCCTTTATTGGAGCCGCACTGAAATCAATCCCTTCGGCGGCGTTGAATCGCAGTTCCCCTACGCCGCCAGCCGTCTTAATCTCTGTCTCGGGATAAAGCTCGCGGAATCGCTCCCACAACAAGCCGAAATGCAATATAGACCAGCCTGAAAGGGGCGCAAAGACCACTCCTAGTGCGGTTTCGGCAACTGGTGGACGCTGGAAGTCAACAATTCTTTGTGTCGCCAAAGGCAGTTCCATCGGCACTTTTCACAGCCTATCGAAGGTCGAGAAAACTACCCCGACGTGCTCAACATCACATTTTAGAACGATAAACAGGCAAGAACATGCACGGAAGGCCAAGGGGCTACGGTGGCTCTGGATTCTGGCCGGAGTTTTCACGCGTCATTCCTTCCGTCCGAGGAGTCTACACCACAGCGAGTGTCAGTATATTTACATTTTGTGTTCAATGCTGTCAATATATTGACCATGACCTGGCAGGGAGAATTCGGGCGGCAGATCCGAGATGCTCGGGAGGCAGCCGGGATCTCGCAAAAGCACCTGGCCACAAAAACGAGCGTGAGCCGGGCGCAACTCAGTAACTACGAGAATGGGAAATGCGATGTCCCGACTCACGTAGCTGCCGAAATCGCTAAGGCGCTTGGAATTGTCTTCGTGGTACGCGGATGTCGAATCGGGCACGATCTCGCGGGCCAGCCCCAACTGCCAACAGCGGCTAAACAGCTGTGTCTAGCATTCGATAGTGAACATATGTTCCCTGAAGCCGCAGTGACGATAAAGCCCATGAGAGAGTCCATTGTGATTACGACGACCATAGCACGCAGGTATCGAGCCTGACCGCCACCTCGCATGTTCGCGAGCAGGTCGTCGGGCACCGAACGCCCACAAAAGAAGGGCGCGATCGCTCGCGCCCCTTCTGCAATCTGACCTCGGACCCTAGTCCCTAACCCCATCCATAAATGCCCGCAGCTTTCGCGAGCGCGAAGGATGCCGCAGTTTTCTCAGCGCCTTAGCCTCAATCTGCCGGATGCGTTCACGTGTCACCGCAAACGACTGGCCGACTTCCTCAAGCGTGTGCTCGGAGCCGTCTTCCAGCCCGAAGCGCATCTTGATGACCTTTTCTTCGCGCGGCGTTAGCGTGCGCAGCACCTGCGAAGTCTGGTCCTTGAGGTTGACGTTGATCACAGCTTCTGCCGGAGAAACCACCGCGCGGTCTTCGATGAAGTCGCCCAGATGCGAATCTTCCTCCTCGCCTATTGGCGTTTCGAGGGAGATGGGCTCCTGCGCAATCTTCAATACCTTGCGAACTTTCGCCACCGGAATATCCATACGCTTGGCGATCTCTTCCGAAGTAGGCTCGCGTCCCAGTTCCTGCACCAGCTGCCGCGAGGTGCGGATCAGCTTGTTGATCGTTTCGATCATGTGTACCGGAATACGAATCGTACGCGCCTGATCAGCAATTGCACGAGTGATCGCCTGCCGAATCCACCATGTGGCATAAGTCGAAAACTTATACCCGCGGCGGTATTCAAACTTGTCGACCGCCTTCATCAGGCCTATATTGCCTTCCTGAATCAGGTCGAGGAACTGCAATCCGCGATTCGTGTACTTCTTCGCGATCGAGACCACCAGGCGTAAGTTGGCTTCGATGAGCTCGCGCTTGGCGTGCTCGGCGTCCATGTCGCCCTGGATGATCTCGCGCTGTGTACGCTTGAGCTCCTGGAACAACAGGCCCGCTTCCACTTCGAGCTTTTCGAGCTCTCCGCGGACCGCGCGCGATTGCTTTTTGTATTCCTTCTTTTGCTCTTCGCTACGCGTCGCTTCGGCCCGTTTTTCTAGATTCTGGATCTGCCGGTCGAGCGAGCGCATGCCGTCGACCGTGCGGTTGACGCGGTCGATGAGGCGCTTGCGTTCGTTGTTAGTGAAACCGAGCTTGCGAACCGCGATCGAAGTGCGAACGATCGCATGCGCCAGCTGGAAACGGTATCGCCGATGGTCGCGCGGCCGCTTTTTCAAATTCACCGCCGCCAGCTTTTCCTGGAGCGGTGCGACTTTCTTGTAAAGCTTATCGAGCGTCGCGATCTTGGCGAGAAATTCTTTCAGACGCTTGTCGACAATCTCTTCCGTGATTTCCTCTTCGTCGAACGTCACCAGCTCTTTAATCGAGCGGACGCCCTTTTCGAGGTCCTCGCCCAGGGCGAGCAGTTCACGAATCACGATCGGCGAGCGCGAAAGCGCCTTCAGAACGCGGTTTTGACCACGCTCGATGCGCTTGGCAATTTCAACTTCGCCCTCGCGCGTAAGCAACGGAACGGTTCCCATCTCGCGCAGGTACATGCGGACGGGATCATTGGTTTTTTCCAGAGCGCCCGGGGTCAGGTCGAGTTCGACATCCTCGGACGCATCATCAACTTCTTCGAATTTTTTTTCCAGATCGGTCGTCGGCCCTTTCGAGCTTTCGAGTACATCGATTCCTTGCGTTCCGATCGTGGTTAGCAGATCTTCCAGGTCCTCAGGAGAGTGCACATCGTGCGGGATAAGGTCGTTGACCTGATCATAGGTCAGATATCCCTTCTCTTTGCCTGCGTCGATCATCTTTTTTATGTCGTCGTACTTGTCATCAAGTGCCAATGCGGATTATCCTTCAAGGCGTTGCCGGTAAGCGCACGCCAAACTTTTCAGCGGTGGGAGTTGGTACGGAGTTGTGCGCGAGGCGCACAAACCTTAAGAGTATAGCACGCCACCTACGGCCGTAGCCGCAAATGCAGTGAAATTTGCGCCCTGCCCAAATGCCTTCCGCCGCCCGTATCTCTTTTTCCGCTAATTCTTTAGATGGCACTCGCAGACATTTCGTTCCAAAGTTAAGACCCAAACGGGGCAGAAAGACCTGAAATTGATGGTTTTTGAGTGCCCAGACGAGCCGCTGCCGCGTCTTTACATCAGGGATCCATCGCTAGGACGCCTCGCTTGCCGCCTCCGCCAACCCCGGATCCATCAGGGCGCGCTTAAAACGCACCTTTTCGTGCAAAAGGGCTTGTCTCTCATCGAGCGGCAAAGCCGAGCGCTGTAACGCGAGTTGAACCTCTTCCAAGCGCCGCCGCAAATATATTCTCCGCAAAGCCCGCACGGCGCCTTCCACCATTTCGGGCGTTAACTCCTCCTCTTCGTGCATGAGGATTGAGGCGAGCAATCGGCGATCCTCTTCGGTCTTCGGCAGCGTCATAATGTCGGACGTTTCCGCTCCCGCACCTAGTAGCGATTCGATTAATGACTGCGAGGCCAGCCCCTCATAAAGATGCTCTGATTGCAACGCATATTGCGCCTGACGGGCGGGTTCGAATTCCTCATCCGTCCCGTCACGGGCCGAACTGCGAGTCTCGCTGGCCTGTATCTGGTTTGCGGAAGCCAGCGCGCGGATTAGAACGCGCTCGGCACCGGTAATTTGCGTTTCGGCAGCGGTCTTTACCTGGATCGAAGAGCGATTTGTGGCGGCGTGCTTCAACTCCTGCCGCAGCACCGCCGAATCAATCCCGAGCTTCTGAGAAATTTCGAGCGCCAGTTCATCGCGCACAATGCGGTTCGGCACCCGCTGAATGTGCGGAAGAAGATGGTTGACGGCTTTGACCTTGCTCTCCGAATTGCGCGCAGGAAACTGCGCCCGCGCCCGATCGATCAGATAGTCGAAGTACTTCTGCGAGTTTCGGAGCGCTGCGCCATAAGCGTCTTTACCTTTGCGGCGGATGAATAGGTCAGGATCGAAGCCGGTCTCCAGGGTCAGAACTCGTATGTTGAATTCTTCCCCCACCAACAGCCCCAGCGTTCGCTCCGTAGCCCGCGCTCCGGCCGTGTCGGGATCGAAGTTGACGATGACATTCTTTGAGAATCGGCCCAGCAATTTTGCCTGGAGTTCGGTGAACGAAGTGCCTGAGCTAGCAATCACATTGTGAAACCCGGCGGCGTACACTGAAATGCAATCCATCTGCCCTTCGACCAGAATCGAATACTCGAGCTTGCGAATCGCCTCTTTAGCGTTGTCGAGATTGAAGAGCACGCGCGACTTCGAATAAATCGGCGTCTCCGAAGAATTCAGATACTTCGGCCCCGCCTTTTCGTCGGCAGAAAGAGTGCGCCCGGTGAAGGCGATCACTTTGCCCTGATCATTGGCAATAGGGAACATCACGCGATTACGAAATTTCGAGTAGATAGCAGCAGGCTGCGAGCTGTGATTTATCCGCTGTGAGCCGCCGCCGTTCGCCTCTTCGCCGTTGGAGAGCTCACTAGAATTGTCATCCCGAGCGGAACCGGGGTCCCCAGAATGCGCGCTCTTTGAGCGTTCTGGGGTGGGGGAGCGAGGGACCTGCAGTTGCCCTTGCTGAGTGCTGACGGCTGACGGCTGACGGCTGTCTTCTTTCCATGAAAACAGGCCGCTCACGCGCAATAGCTCTTCGTCGAACTCGCGACGTAGCGCATCGCGCAGCTGGAAACCAGAGTCGGACGCATAGCCGATCCGAAAGCGGGCGATCATCTCCGCGTCCAGGCCGCGTCCCTTGAGGTATTCGCGAGCATTGGCGCCCTCGGGCCGCCGCAAACATTCCTGGAAAAACTCGGTGGCACGCACATGCACCTCAAGCAGAGCCATGCGAAGGTGGGCGTCTCGGGCTTCCGCTGGGCTGGAGAAAGTGAGCTTGGGCATGGGGATGCCCAACGTCTGCGCGATCAGGCGGACTGCTTCAGGAAACGTAATGTTCTCGACTTTTTGGATGAAGGTGAAGACATCTCCCGACTCACCGCAACCGAAGCAGTGGAAAAACTGGCGTGTCGCGTGAACTGAGAACGACGGAGTCTTCTCGGAATGAAACGGACAGAGTCCGGAGAAATTCTGCGCCCCCGACTTCTTGAGCTTGACATAATCGCCGATGATGCGGACGATATCTGCCTGCTGCTTAAGCGTCTCTTTGAAATTATCGGAAGAGGTTGAGGTCATGGGCGCACAGAAACCGTTTAACGATTATGGGCTGAAAAGAGGCGTAGGGGAATAGCGGAGGAGCGGTCGCGAGTCGGAAAAGCTGTGGATATCAGGCGTTCGAGGTTGATCAGTGAGGAAAACAGGCGCAACAAAACAAATGCGGCTCGGGCCAGCCACCCAAGCCGCATTGTTATCGCGGACGTTCTGAACCGCCATCTTTCGCGAGGCGAAAGACCACCGCTCAACTGCACTCCGAAAAGTGCGCTCGAACGATGCTGCCTGAAGCTCACGCTCCAGGATTAGAATCCAGCGCTTAAATCCTTCTCGAAAGAAGGATTCCTGAGAAGGCCGCAAAGCGGGCACCGGCACACTGGACATGCGCCGAATTTCCCCCGGTGACTCACTCTCAAGATCACCGGCAACGCTGAACCCTGCTGGAACTAATTCAGAACATCTCACGCTTTTGACTGTCAGCACTTTGCGGCAGATGAAAGATTAACGCAATCGTAAAGTGGGCCTCCTTTGTGTAAAAACTGTGGAGGGGTGAAACTTCCTGTGGATGCGAAAGGAAAAGTGGCGATTAATTTCGCGGCCGCCAAGAGAACCACGGGCATTAGTGAGCCAGCCGGCGAAGGCCACCCCCTACTACACGATCCCGCGCGGTGCTGCCGTACAATAGGCGCGATGATTGCTCACCTTCGCGGAACTTTGCTGGCGAAACATCCAAATCAGGCGATCGTTGAGACGCACGGCGTGGGCTACGATGTTGCCATCAGCGTTCCGACCTTCACCGAAATGCCCGCGGCTGGCGCGGAGGTGGCGCTGTACATCCACACTCACGTCCGCGAAGACGCGCTGAACCTTTACGGGTTTTTACGGCTGCCGGAAAAACAACTTTTTGAAAAACTGCTGACGGTGAGCGGCATCGGTCCGAAACTTGCCATTACGATCCTGAGCGGAATGCCGGCCGATGAAATGGTGGCGGCGATTCGGGGAAATGACGTGGCGCGGCTGACACGCATCCCCGGTATTGGCAAAAAGACAGCGGAGCGCATGGTGCTGGAGTTGCGTGAAAAGCTGCCGGCGCCATCGGGAGCGTCCGAAGCCAGCTTTGCGCCGGCGAATTCGGTCGAAGAAGACGTTATCTCGGCTCTGGTAAATCTGGGCTATCAGCGAGCCGCGGCGGAAAAAGCATTATCGGCGGCGCGCGGCGGCAAAGACGCGCAGAGTTTCGACGTACTATTTCGCAGCGCGCTGGGATCGTTGTCGAAGTAACGTGAGTTTTCAATAAAAATGGGTTTCCGTTCAGGGTGAGTAACCTGTTTTGCATCACCGCTATTGGCAAGGAGGTTGTCTGCTAAAACGCCTGTCGCAGATCCTTCTCGTACTTCTCTGCATCGCCGTCGCGTTCTTCTTTGAGATTCCACGGCTGTTGGATGAGAACCAGAATAAACTGCTCAAAAAGCCGCCCTACCCCGCGTCGACACGAGCGCTCGCTCTGCACAAGGAACTGACCATCGCTGACCTTCATGCCGATTCGCTGCTCTGGGGGCGGGATCTGTTAGAGCGCGGAACCGACGGGCACGTGGATATCCCGCGACTGGCGGACGGCAACGTTGCGCTGCAAGTATTTTCGTTGCCGACCAAGAGTCCCCACGGCCTAAACATCGAGAGGAATGACGACAAGAGCGACGATATTCATTTACTCGCGATTGTCGAACGATGGCCACGGGCGACCTGGAACAGCCTGACCGAGCGCGCCCTCTATCAATCGCGGCGACTCCATCAATTCGCGCGCGCCTCGCAAGGCGGTTTCGTCGTAATTGAGAGCGCCTCTGACCTTCACAATTACCTCGAACGCCGTCGCGATCATCATCGGCTCACGGCCGGATTGCTCTCGATTGAAGGAGCGCACGCGCTCGACGGCAAACTGGAGAATCTTGATGTTCTTTACCGTGCCGGTTACCGCATGATGTCGCCCAGCCATTTTTTCGATAACGATATCGGAGGGTCCGCGGCAGGCGTGCAAAAAACCGGCCTGACTGAAACAGGCCGCGAGTGGGTTCGCGAGATGGAAGCGCGGCGCATGATTATCGATTTGGCACATGCTTCACCAAAGACAATCGAAGATGTCTTGGCGATTGCGACGCGTCCAGTAATCGTCTCGCACACCGGGGTCAAAGGCACCTGCAACAACAATCGCAACCTAAGCGACGATCAGATTCAAGCTGTGGCGGCGAAAGGAGGATTAATTGGCATTGGCTATTGGGAAACGGCGACCTGCGGCACCGATGCGCGGGCGATCGTTAAAGCCATGCGCTACGTTTCCGATCGCGTAGGCGTAGAGCACGTGGCACTGGGCTCGGATTTCGATGGAGCGGTCACGGAGCCATTTGACACCACCGGGCTAGTCGAAATCACCGATGCCATGCTGGAAGCCGGTTATTCCGAGCAGGAGATTCGCCTGATCATGGGAGAAAACGTGATGGGATTTCTGGAGGTAAACCTGCCGGAGAAATAGGGATGAAGATCTCTAGTTCCCTACAAAGCGTAAATATAGGTCACGATCCTGGCGGCACGTCTCCGCCATTTGCTTTACCTTTTGCCACGCCTCTAACTGCGTGTCGTCGCGTACGCGATCTTTTATGCGCTCCCACTCTTCAAGAAAGGGTCCCATCTGGAGGTGGTTGAAGACCGTTTTGCCGAACGGGTCAATCCCGCTGAGCAACAGATATTCCGCGTGTTCGGCGGCGGGCACTAGCCCGTGTAGCATTACCCATTCGCTGCGTTCGCCGAGATCGTCTTCCAGTTTCACCAGCAGAGACATGGGTCTGCCCTAGTAAATGACGCGATGCTACTGGCCGCAATGTAACAGCATGGGAGGACGTTGTCCAAGGTGAGCGAGGTGTCGAAAGTAACCACAAAGTGATCCGCCTGGAGCAGATCGCGGTTCCCGCCTAGGCTTCCCCTACGCGGGCGCCATGCTGGAAGTGGTATTGCAAAATCTTCGCGGCCAAGGCGGGAGTGACGCTCTGCCCTTCTTTGTGCGCTTCGACTAATCGGACTACTTCTCCGCGACAGATAACTTCCGTCGCTGCCAATCCTGCTATCTCCGCCGGCAACACAAGGCTGATCTCAAGTTGCGCATTCGGATGCAGCATCTCCTCCCCATGGAACAGCATCCCAGACCGGCTGATGTTCTCGGTGGTGCCCGGGTGCCAGCTCTTCTCGCCGAGCGGACGATAGCGCAACGGCAACTGGAGATTGAAGCGTCGCGCCCGGAACGGTGGCATTTTCTTCTCGAGAGTGTCGGCGGCCGAGCGTGATGATATAGCGATCTCCGGCGGAATCGGCTCCGAGTCGAGTAACTCGCGAACCCTATCTTTGAGCGCAGGAAGGCTGAACGGTTTTTGTAGCAGATTGATGCCGGCATCGATTGTGCCGTCGTGACCGACCGCGTTCTCGGCATAGCCGGACATATAGAGCACGCGAATATTCGGCAGCAGTTTGACGACTTGCGCAGCCAGTTCGCGACCATTCATGCCGGGCATGATGACATCGGTGAGTAGAAGATCGATGGCGCCCTCGTGACCATCGACAATCTGCAAGGCTGCGGCGCCGTCTTCGGCTTCGAGGATCTTATAACCCTGGCGCTCCAGATACTGGCGGGCGAGACGGCGCAGATTGACTTCATCTTCGACAATCAAAATCGTCTCCTGGCCGCGCTCGGGACGCGGAAGGCCGAGAGATTCCTGCGCGGCGGCGGCATCTTCGCGGCCGTCAATGCGCGGGAAGTAAGCGCGAAAAGCCGTGCCACGATGGGGTTCGCTGTCAACGAAGATAAAACCACCGCTCTGTTTCACGATGCCATAAACGGTCGAGAGGCCGAGGCCGGTGCCCTTCGATCCTTTCGTGGTGAAGAACGGCTCGAAAATGTGAGTCTGGGTTTCACGATCCATGCCGACGCCGGTGTCGCTGATGGCAATCATCACGTACTCGCCAGGGATGAGAGGCGTGTGGGTGCGCGCGAAGTTTTCGTCGAGTGAAACGTTCGACGTCACGATGGTCAGCTTGCCGCCCTGCGGCATGGCGTCGCGAGCGTTGACGGCGAGGTTCATAATGACCTGATCGATCTGGCCAGGGTCGGCGCGAACCGCCCCCAGCGCGGGGTCTGGAACCATAACTAGATCAATATCCTCTCCGATCATGCGGGTCAGCATCTTCAAGTTTTCGGCCACTACTTCATTAAGGTCGAGCACTTTCGGTGCCAGCATCTGCTTGCGGCTGAAAGCCAGCAATTGACGGGTCAGTGAAGTCGCGCGCTGCGCCGCATTCGAAATTTCCTGCGCGGGTCCACGCAAACGCGGATCGGGTCCAAGCCGCTCCAGCAGAAATTCGGAATAGCCGGAGATCACCATGAGCAGATTGTTGAAGTCGTGAGCGACGCCACCAGCAAGGCGTCCAATGGCTTCCATCTTTTGCGCTTGACGGAGTTGCAGTTCGAGCGTGCGAGTTTCTGTAAGGTCTTCCATAAAAATTTCGAAACTGTCTCCGTCTTTGCCATTAGGAATGGATCGTCCCGAAATGCGGGCTACGATGGCTGTCCCATCTTTTCGTACACACTCGGTGGTCAAGTTGTTAAATTCCTTGCGGGCGCGAAAATAATCAACGGTACGAAACCATTGTTGGGCATCGACATAGAGGCTCCCCAAATGCCGCCCGGTCAGTTCGGAGGAATTGTCATAGCCGAACATAGCCACCAGCGCGGGGTTTGCGTCCCTCACAATTCCAAGGGCATCGCAGCGGCAAATACCATAGGGTGCATTCATTACAAGCGAGCGAAAATTGCTCTCGGAGCGCCGCAGGCTATCTTGGGTCGCGCGCAGCGCGGCGTTGAACCAGCAAATCAGCAACGCCACGGCGAAGAACAGAGCCAGGTGAGCGATTGCCCTGTGATATTCGCGCGGAGTTTGTTCGCCACTGAATGAAAAATAGGCGCTGACGGTAAGCGCAAAAGAAGTGGCGGCGAGGCCAGGCTTCCATCCTCCGTACCAGGCGCTAATCATCACGGCAACGGCGAATATGACGAAGCGGCTCTCGGAGACATCAGAAAAAAACAAGGTTGGAATCAGAGCGAGGACTGTGCTGAGGAGAGCGACCCCGTAGCGCAGAATGGGCGCGCGCGCCGGAGCCACTGCCAAGCTGCGGATGAGGGGGAGGTTCATTCGCATGCGTTCATGCTAAGCGCGGGCGGCGCGCTGAGCGAGTTACGCCAGTCCACCGCAATTTCCTGGCGGCACAGTGGCCAGAGGTACACCCGTCAAGCAACACTTGCCAGCATTACCCAGGGCAACTTCGACAGAGGTCAAACAGATTGTCCACAGCCTAATCTCATTGGATCATTTGGCAAAACTCGCTGGTACAACGTGGTATCTGGAGAAGCAATATGCCTCGCCGGGGACACTTGAAATATTTGATGCTCGCGCGTAACGCCGTAACTCTGCTTACAAGGCGCCTTGCAACATTGCCCCACAACGACGAAACTATCGGATCAGCCGGAGAGAAATCAGCGTTACGAAGCAGTCAGGAAATTCGCAATGAATATCGGCTTTTTTGGCGGCAGCTTCGACCCCATCCATCGTGGACACATGACGCTCGCTCGGGCTGCGGCGGAGCGCTACGCTCTACGACAGGTCCTATTCGTAACGGCGGGCATTCCTCCGCACAAACAGAAACATCCGCTGACAGCATTCATTCATCGTTATGCGATGGTCGCCCTCGCCACTCAGGACGAGCGAAGCTTTGTGCCCTCGCTGCTGGAGGCGCCTCCGATGGAGGTAAAGTCCGGCAGGAATCCTCCGGCAAATTACTCGATCGATACTGTGCGTCAGCTAAACCAAACGATCAAGAAATCGGATCGCCTTTTTTTGCTGATTGGAATCGACGCCTTCCGCGATATTGCCAAATGGCGCGAGGCGAGCGCGCTGCTGGCGACGTGCGAATTCGTCGTGGCCAGCCGCCCTGGATATTCGCTACGGGACGTAGCCGAATCATTGCCCGAAGAGTTGCGGCCCTCCGCGGCAGTGACTCGTCCATTTCACAAGCAGCCCGCAATCGGCGACCTGGTTCTTCCCGGGGTCACCATTCACATGCTCGAGGGAGTTCAACAGAACGTCTCTGGCACGGCGATTCGGAAAGCGGCCGCCGACGGCAAGCCCCTGGCGCGATGGCTCGACCCGCGCGTGGCGGATTATGTCCGCAAGCAGCGCCTCTATCGTTAAGAGAATGATGTGGTGAGCGACGCTCGGCCGCCTCCTCGCCATCGGCGCGTTACAATCAATGAGCCGCTTATGAAGAAAAAGGACGACCTCAAACTCCAGGTGAATGAAGCGATCCTCGCTTGCCAAGACAAACAAGCCGACGATCTTACGATTCTTGAATTGGAGAAAGATTCGGGAGCGTTCACCGACTACTTCGTGATGTGTAGTGGCGCGAATCCGCGGCAGATCCAAGCGATCGCCGACGCCGTCGATGAGCGGCTCGAAGCACTCGGCCTGCGCGTTACTCATTCCGAAGGCTACAAACAAGCGGAGTGGGTATTGCTCGACTATGTCGACTTCGTCGTTCACATTTTTTCCGAGAAGGCGCGCCAATTCTACGATCTGGAACGCCTCTGGAAGTCGGCCAAGCGTCTCGAACCGGCGGAGCTTCTGGCAAAACCGAAGTCGCAGCGGCTCTCCGCCGAAGCCAAGACCACGTCCACTGCGCCGAAGAAAGCGCGTAAGAAGAGGGCCTGAGTGTCCGCCTCGAATCCAGCCCCGTGGAGTTCCTCATACCGCCTGGTGGCCTCCGAAAAGTGGAAGGCTAAATCGGCGGTCTTGGGCAGCGCGGTCACCGAAGCCTTCGTTGAATACTCAAAACCGTTGCCGAATATGGGCGCGCTCGATCTGGCCACCGGCACCGGCGAACCTGGTATCAGTTTGGCGCAGCGTGTTGGCGCATGCGGCTCGGTGACTGCGCTTGATCAAAGTTCGGAGTTGCTCGCGATCGCTAGCGAGCGCGCTCAGAATAAGGGGCTTTTGAACTTCACCATTCAGCAGGCAGACGCCCACGAACTGCCGTTTCCTGACCAGAGATTTGACCTCGCCACCTGCCGCTTTGGCGTGATGTTTTTCAGCGATGTGAACCGCGTTTTAATGGAACTCCGCCGTGTGTTGAAATCAGGAGCGCGTGCGTGCTTCGTCGCATGGGGTCCAATGGAACAACCTTATTGGCAAAGTACGATGAAGATTGTGCATCGGCACGTGGGTGGGAGCATCCTTGAACCGGTGGGCGCCGACCCTTTTCGATTCGGAACCGTAGGCTCTCTTTCGAAGGTGCTGATCGCCGCCGGATTTCACGACGTTGAAGAGACGACTCGCAATTTGCCATGGACCTGGCCCGGAGAAGCGGAAGAAGTCTTCGAATACGCTTGTGCTGTCGCCGCTCCATTCCGGCCGATGTTGGAGCGAATTCCGGCCGAAGATTGGCCGCCAATTCGCGCCGAGGCAATCGCAGCGATCGAGTGCTATCGCGTCGGAGATGAGATTCGGTTCGGCGCTGACGTCATCCTCGCATCGGGAAAAGCATGAGTGGCGACCACTCCCGCGACCGATTACACATCATCCAACTTCGCCGCTCATGTGATTCTCCGCAGCGTGCCGAAGTTTCGTTCCGCATAAACGAACAGGCGAGGGCTGGATTCTGCCACTTTCGTGCCATTTCACCCCGATTCTCCACAGCTTCCACTGTCTTGCTACTTGCATTCCTGTATGGAATTTACAGATAATCGAATAGAGAGCTGACCGTCGTGTATCGCTACAGACGCGCAGATCTTTTGCGCATACTTCATCTCGCTCCTCGCCAGCTGCAAACCTGGGAGAAGGCTGGACTGGTGACGGCGGCCGAAGATTATTCTTTTTTTGATCTCGTCCAAATTACGAAAGTGCGCGACCTGTGCGCGCAGCGCGTCCGTCCCGCCGTAATCCGGCAATCCCTCGAAGCCATGCAGAAACAGGTTGCCGGGATGGAGAATCCATTACTCGAAGCCGGAGCCTACCAGAGCGGACACCGCGTCGCTTTTCGGCACCAGGGGCGGCTTTTGGAGCCCATTGCAGGGCAGTTCGTGTTCGATTTCTCATCTGACGAGAGTAGGGTCGTGACCAGCCCTCCGCGCAGTGGACCAGAGTTGGTGGTTACCGACGTTGCCGATTTGTTTGCGCGCGGGATCGTGCTGGAAGAAAATCCAGCCACGCAGAGCGACGCAATCACTGCCTATTTGAAGGTTCTCGAAATGGATCCTCTGCACGCCGCCGCGCACATCAACCTCGGTACTCTCTACTACAACCGGCAGGAATATGGTCTGGCCGAGAAACACTACCGTTCAGCTATTCAGATTGATCCTCGCTACGCGCTCGCGTATTTCGACCTCGGCAACGTGCTCGATGAAACGGGTCGAGTCGAAGAAGCCATCACTACTTACACAACCGCGATTCAGCTTGCGCCCACCTATGCCGACGCGCACTACAACATCGCGCTTGCCTATGAAAAGACGCGCCAGCCGCGGAAGGCGCTGCAGCACTGGCGGACCTACGTGAAGCTTGACACCGCTGGCCCGTGGACCGTCCACGCCAAACATCAAATCCAGCGCATCTTACAAAGTGATGGCCTGAAGCTGGTCCATTCCCGCAAGGCGAATTAGGATCGCGAACTGAGGTTATGAAAAAAAGGGAGCGGATTTCTCCCCGCCGGGGAAGCAACCGTTAAATCCCTTCAAACCACTTCTCGCTTAGTTCAGCACCAACTTATTGTCGACGCTGAATGCGCCTGACACCGAATTCGCTCGCATGCCCGCGATGGCCTTGTCCATCGTGCTCTGCACGGTCCCATAGAGCGTTACGTGTCCGTTGTCCACTACAATCCGGATCGGATCGACAGGGTCGGTCGCATACTTGCCGAGCACCGAATCGCGATAAATCGCTCGCGCTGTGCGCATACGAATCGAGTCGTCGAACCTCGAAACCGGCAACACTCTTACGTCATCCACCACGTCTTTCACGCCCGGAGTGCGCGCGACGATCGCAAGCGCCGAGTCCCTCGGAGGATCCCACATCGCATCGCCGCTCAGAGTTACAAGACCGTCTTTCACGCTGAGCGCAACATAGTTGAAAGCGTTGTCAGAGTAGCCGACGCGATCATATGCCAACTGCTTTGTCAGTTTTTTCTCAAGTTGCGGGTCGGGCACGCTTTCTCCTGCGACTGGTATATCGTTGCGAACGCCCGTTACATCTTTGATCTTTGTGACTTTGCTTGCGGCATCAAGCTTGTCCTGATATCGCCCAACTGTGCCTGTTAGCGTCACAATGCCGTCTTCGACGCTTGCATTCACGCTCGGCAACCGCTTCGCGTCATGAATCTTCTGGCTGACCGCCTGCTGAATCTGCTCATCGTATCGACCCGTGGCCGCCATTGCAGTCATACTGAACAGTACAAACACCGCCACTGCCATTGCTACCAGTTGTTTCTTCATCGTTGTCACCTTATAGTCGTCACCTTGCCGGACTTCCATATTTTTCTGCTATTAACCGGCTAGTTAAATAGATGCCTACGATGGCCAGCCACGCCAGAGAATCTTCCGTCCGGCGTGGCTGTTGTAACGAGCCTTATCGGGCCGCGAAGTTTATGGTGCTTGTAGTGTAGTTATCGAAGCTATCGACTGCCACGAAAGCTGCCGTGTGCGATCCTTTGGTCACAGTCGTAGTTATTTTCAATTGATCTTCCAGATCCTGGCCGACTTTCTGGCCGTCGATCCAGAGTTCCATGCGTTTTGCGATGCCGTCAAATGCATTGCCCGCCGCCCGAAACGTGTAAGTAGGGTCGACAATCTCTCCATCGGTGGGCGCGCAAATATTCACCCCAAGATTATTCGCCGGCGGAGGATCGCAGTTTGGCTTCGCGCTATCATTCAGGAGCACAAAAGCTCCGCCGCTGGTGTTCTCTCCTGAGATATCCCAAACCGCTCCAATGTCATGGCGGGAATCCAGATTGAGGTCGCGGACGAACGGCGACGTTTCGAAATCTGCATAAGCGGGCGCGCTGGTCAGGCCGTCAAAAGTACCATTACCCCTGCCCAGCATATATCCGGTGAAACCGGCTTCCCCGCCGCCCGTCACCACAAGGTCGTCCTTGAAGTTTCCGGTCAGATCACCCGCGGCGATTCCGCCAGTGCTCAGTTTGCTGACCCGTTGCGGAGTCGTCCCTACCAGTTGTCCGTCTACGTACTGCACTGTGTTGACGTAATAGGTGAACGACTGCGTGCTGCTCTCATAAACGCCGTTGAGCACGGCCAGGCTCTGAATGCGATCGTCGTAGAAATCCCCTACAGTCAAGTAAGTCGGTTGGCCATTTGGTATCAGGATGAGCGGGCTTTGAAATTGCCCGTTTCCCTCGCCGAGATAGACCACGACTTGAGTGTTGGTTAAAACGGCGATGTCCTGGTGACCGTCACCATTGAAGTCTCCCGCTACAATCGCGCCGCCGCCATAGGTGAGAGTTGCCGATTGCTTGAAGGTGCCATCTCCCGTGCCCAGAAAAACCTGTGTCTCGCACGTGTCCTCATAGTCACAAACAGAGAAAGCAATGTCAGGAATGTGATCGCCATTGAAATCCGCGAGGAATACAAACACCGGACTGTATCCTCCGGTATTGATGCCGGTGTGGTCGTCCAGTGTGAACGTGCCGTCTCCATTGCCCAGCAGAACCCTCATGCCGGCGTTAATGCCGCCGACGGTGATGAGATCTAATTTTCCATCTCCATTGAGGTCAGCAGCGACAACCTGTGTCTGATAGAACGGAAGCGACATGTTCACCGGCGCCGCGTACTGACCGCCTCCGAGCCCTTGGTAATAGGACAAGGTGAACGCGTTGGTCGTGACCAGATCGAGAATGCCGTCATTGTTGAAGTCTCCGGCAACAATTCCCAACGTACTACTGTCCCCGGAAGCGACTTCCGATGCCGTAAAAGTAACTGCTGCGGAAAGTGGAATCGATAAAGCGATGCTGGCTGTCAGGATTGCGACCAGACAGGCAAAAGGTTTCAGCAGAAGGGGCGCACTCGCGCGCCCCCCCGTAAACAAGCGGTGCTTAGCAGACATACATCCTCCCCGTGCCCCACAATGGATGCGCCGCCAATCAAGCTGGTTGGAAAATCACCGCACCCTACAGGAAGAACCCGAGACCGCTTCTACAGCCTTTGTGCTTACAAGTGTGGAGCGGGCGCCCTCGCCCGCTGCCGAAAAGTTAGCAAGACGAAGCGATGCAAAAAAAACCGCCCGAAGGCGGCTTTAATTCCTTGGTTTCAGTTCACTTCACCCCCTACAAGACCTGAAACGCCACATTGCTCTTGAGCGTCCCATTCGGAGTCGTTACCTCAATCTTGCCCGTTTTTGCGCCCGAAGGCACGGTCGCCCGGATTTCCGTCTTCGAGACGACCTTGAATGTCGCTGCAGTCCCATCAAAGCTGACCGCAGTCGTGCCCTTTAGATCGGTTCCAAGAATGTCAATCGTCACTCCCTCCTTGCCGAAGGCTGGCAGAGGTTCGACAAACGGCGACAGTCCCATCGATAGGCTGAAGATCGTGCCGCTAGTAGTATTTCCGGGCCCGCCTAAACTCGTCGTCCCGTAAAAAACACCATTGGTCGCTTGCATCACGCCATCATAAGGTGAGGTTCCATCGGTATAGTTGAAGCTGTGCAGAGTGGTCAACTTCCCCGCCGGAGTGATCTGGAAAACCGTTCCACAAGTGACAGAGGAGCAATTGGAATTGCTGCTCGTTCCCCCTGCTGTTGTCGTCCCATAGAAGTTTCCGTCGGTTGCCTGGATCAGAGCCCCAATCGGAAACTCGCCATCCGCGCAATTCGCCAGCGAGCAAAAACTATAGAGCGTCGTAAACTCGCCCGCCGAGCTTATTTTGAAAACCGTTCCGCACCCACCCCCGCCGCATTCCGATAAATTTCCGCCGTTTGTGGTCGTACCATAAGAGTTCCCATCCGCCCCTTGCACCAGCGCCCCCTGAGGATACGATCCATTCGGCCCGTCAAAGCTGAGGAGCGTTGTCAAAGCCCCCGCGGGAGTGATCTTGTAAGATCGTGCCTAAATTGTTGGTCCCTCCCTGATTAGTCGTCCCGTAGAAATTTCCGTCCGTTCCGAGCACCAAGCCATAGTAAGCAGTCGACCCGTCGGGGCAACCCGCCTGTACACAGAAGCTATAAAGCAAGGTGATTTTGTTCTTGCTCGTAGGGCTGACTTCGAAGACCGTTCCTTCGTCCCCGGCCCCTCCTCTAGCCGTTGTGCCGTAGAGGTTGCCATTCGTGCCCTCGACCAGTCCTGCAAACGGATGCTCTCCATGAGCACAGTTATCGTTCTCACAGAAGTTGTAGAGATCGGTCGTTTTTCCCGCGGGCGTGACCCTGACGATCTCCCCGCCATTTTCCTCGCCGTTTGGCGCTGCCATAAAAAAATCGCCATTAGGATAGACCATCGGCCCCACCACATTGCTGTCCGGCGCCAACCCGATGGGTTTAAAGACGCCGCTCGTTGTAATGGAAAAGAAGTCGCCCTGCTCATCGTCCGAGTACAAGTCGCCGTTGAGCCCTTGAACCAGACTATTGGGCATGACGCCATCAGAGCCGTTGAAGGCAAACAGCGTAGTAAAGGTTGGCGCCGGCGAAGCAATTGCCGTAGCGCCAAGAAACACGAGCATAGCTGCCAGCATTGCGGCCAGACAAGCGAAGGGTTTCAGCAGAAGGGGCGCACTCGCACGCGCCCCGGTAAATAAGCAGCGATCTTCAGACATATACAACCTCCCCGTGCTTACAATATGCATGGTAAAAAGCGCTACAAAGTTATTTGGCGGTAAACGTAACCGACTTCGACGTGTAGTTATCGAAGCTGTCAACCACCACGAACGAGGCGGTGTGAGTTCCCGCAGTGAGAGTCGTGCTGACCCTCAGCTGGTCCTCAAGATTCTGTCCAACTTTCTGGCCATCGATCCAGAGTTCCATGCGCTTGGCAATTCCGTTGAAAGCGTTTCCAGCGCCCCTGAAGGTAAACGTGCTGGCCACTGTCTCTCCCTCCTTGGGAGCGCAAATATTCACGCTGAGCTTATTCGCCGGAGGAGGATCGCAGTCGGTCGGCGCGTTGGTGTTGAGCAACACGAAAGCTCCGCCGCTGCTGCTGTTGTAGGCACTCCAATCGAGGCCGATGTCATGGCGCGAATTAAGAGTGAGGTCACGGATGAAGGGATATTGCAGTTGCTCTCCATATACCGACAGGCTCTTGTCTGCCGCAAAAGTTCCCTTCCCTGTGCCGAGCATAGATACGTTCCAGGGCGAACTTGGGTCGTAGTTGGAGTACTGACTGTAATACCCCGAGATCACAAGGTCGTCTTTGAAATCCCCGTTGAGGTCGCCTGCGGCGACGAAAAAGCTCAAATACGGCGAAGGCAACTTGAAGGCAACTTGCGGACTGTTCGCGACTAATTGTCCGCCGGAGTACTGAACCGTCTGAACGTAGGCGTCCTTAGACCCTTGCGTAAGTACCGCCAGCGTCTGGATACGATCGTTGTAGAAATCTCCGACCGCAATAGCCAAAGTTGAATCTGTCAACTTGAGCATCAGCGGATTTTGGAACTGCCCATTGCCTTTGCCCAAGTAGACGACTACTCCGTTGAAGCCAGCGTAATACTCGTCGATCATGGCAATGTCCTGGTAACCATCGGCATTGAGGTCTCCGACGACCAGACCGTACCCACCATAAGTCAAAGAGGCAGACAGTTGGAAAGTGCCGTCACCGTTGCCGAGATAGACTTGCGTCCCGCAATCAGGGGATTGGGCCGGACAGACATTCATAACGATGTCGGGTATGTGATCGCCGTTGAAATCCGCCGTGGCGATCCAAGAGGTTAGTGACTCTCCGTTGCTCATGGAGGCGCCTGCGGTGAAGGTGCCATCGCCGTTGCCAAGCCAGATTTGTGTTCCTCCGTAGCCGGAGGCAACGGCCAAGTCAAGCTTTCCGTCTCCATTGAAATCGGCGGCGACAACCTGACCCCCGAAGCCCGTCGTATTTACAGGCGCCGCGTATTGACCGCCTCCCAGACCTTTGTAGAACGAGATGGTCGAAGCGTTGGTCGTGACCAGATCGAGAACTCCATCGTTGTTGAAGTCTCCGGAGACAATCGAGTTGCTGTATTGGTCTCCAGAAGCGATTTCGGAAGCCGTGAATGTAACTGCGGCGGATGCTTGAAGTGAGAAAAGAAGTGAAGCTGCCAGCATGGCGGCCAGACAGGCAAAAGATTTCAGCAGAAGAGACGCACTCGCGCGCGCTCCCACAAACAAGCGACAGATACAAGACATACAGCCTCCGCGTGCCCACAATGGATGCGTTGGGAATTGCGCGGGTTGGAAGAAGCGCCGCACCCTACAGGAAGGACCCGAGACGCACTCTCCAGATTTTGTGGTAGGCAATAGAGGGCAAATCGCCGACGAATCAAACCCACGAACCGCTTGTTGTGCTGCTACAATTTTCGGTTCCAGCGTCTCTCAAATTGAGGTGCCGTCATGCCGGAAACCCTACAGCTCGCAACTCCCGCGCCGCTCACCACACTCACCGAAGACGAAATTCTCTTCCGCGACAGCGTCCGCCAGTTCGCTGAAGACAAGATTCGTCCCCTGGCGAAAGAGATGGATGAAAAAGGAGCCTTCGATCACGCTCTGCTCGATCAATTTTTTCAGTTGGGGTTGATGGGCATTGAGATTCCCGAGCAATACGGCGGCGCTGGCGGCAAGTTCTTCGAAGCCATCTTGGCCGTGGAGGAGTTTTCGCGCGCCGATGCCTCCGCCGGCGTCATCGTCGACGTTCAAAATACTCTGGTGGCGAATGCGATTCTGCGTTGGGCGACCGAGGATCAGAAAAAACGCTATCTTCCGAAGATGGTCGCCGACACCGTCGGCGCCTACGCATTGAGCGAAGCCGGGTCAGGCTCCGACGCATTCGCTTTGCAGACAAAAGCCGAGCTCAAAGGCAGCGACTACGTTCTCAACGGCCGCAAGCTCTGGATCACCAACGGCAAAGAGGCCGGATTGTTCATCCTCTTCGCCACCGTCGACGCGTCGAAAGGATACAAAGGAATTACCGCGTTTCTGATCGAGAAGAATTTTCTCGGATTCACCGTCGGCAAGAAAGAAGACAAGCTCGGCATTCGCGCCTCCTCAACCTGCGAACTGATTCTCGAAGATTGCCGCGTGCCCAAAGACAACGTCCTCGGCGAGGTCGGCAAAGGCTACAAGATCGCCATCGAAACGCTGAACGAAGGCCGCATCGGGATCGGCGCACAGATGCTGGGAGTAGCGCGTGGAGCATGGGAATACGCCGCGAAATACGCGCAGGAGCGCACGGCATTCGGCAAGCCCATCGCCGAGTTTCAAGGCATACAGTTCCAGATCGCGCAGATGGCCACTGAGATCGAAGCCGCGCGCCTCATGGTCTACAACGCGGCCCGCATGAAAGACGCGGGCATGAATTTCGTCAAAGAAGCTGCCATGACCAAGCTCTTCACCTCGCAGGTGGCCGAGCGTGTCACCTCGCTCGCCATCGAAATCTATGGCGGTTACGGTTTCACCAAAGATTACCCCGTTGAAAAATATTGGCGCGATGCGAAAATCGGAAAAATCTACGAAGGCACGTCGAACATGCAACTAGCGACGATTGCAAAACTGGTGATGTCAAAGTAAACGGCGTCCGTTATCATCTTTGCCAGTGTTTGGCGGTATGATCGTTTCTCGCATTGAATTGATGAAACGAGCAAAGTAGCGTCGCATGGCCATCTTTCCCCCTGATACAAATACGCTGATCGCGGCGGTCGAGTCGGCGAGCAACATCGCCGAACCGCTTTCTCGCGAAAGAGCTTGCGATTTGCTGCGAGCCGATGATGACGCGTTGCCCGCGCTGCTCTCCGCCGCACAAGCCGCTCGCGCAAAGTTCAAGCCGCCAGTCATCACTTATTCCCGCAAAGTATTTCTTCCGCTGACCAATCTCTGCCGCGACTACTGCGGCTACTGCGTCTTCCGCCGCGATCCCAGTCAGCCCGGCGCACACACCATGACACCCGACGAAGTAATGGAAGTCGTCCACGCCGGCGAGCGCATGGGATGCACTGAAGCATTATTCAGCCTAGGAGACAAGCCCGAACTGCTCTTTCCTGAGATGCGCGAAACCCTGCGCCACTTGGGATACAAATCGACGCTGCATTATCTCGAAGCGATGTGCGAAAAAGTGCTGCGCGAATCGAGCTTGCTTCCGCATCTGAATCCCGGCCTGATGAGCGTCGAATGGCTGCAACGCCTGGCTCGCGTGGCTCCAAGCATGGGCCTGATGCTGGAAACGACCAGCACCCGACTGCTCGCGACAGATGCCGCGCACGACAACGCTCCCGACAAAGAACCAGCGAAGCGTCTGCGCGTGCTCGAAGATGCAGGCCGTCAGCAGATTCCCTTCACTACCGGAATTCTCATAGGCATAGGCGAAACGCTCGAAGAGCGCGTAGATACCTTAATCGCGATCCGCGACCTGCACGCAAGATACGGCCACATTCAGGAAGTCATCGTGCAGAACTTTCGCGCCAAGGCTGGAACGCCGATGGCCCACTGGCCCGAGCCGGATCGCGCCGACATGCTCCGCACGCTCGCCGTCACGCGTCTTCTGATGCCGAAGATGAATATTCAGGCGCCGCCGAATCTCTCCGATCCCCACTATGCCGATCTACTCGACGGCGGAATCAACGATTGGGGCGGAGTTGCACCGCTCACGCCAGATTTTATCAATCCCGAAAAGCCGTGGCCGCATCTGGAAGAATTACAACGCCGCACCGAGGCGAAAGGATTCGAGTTGCGCCAGAGGCTACCCGTGTATCCCGAATTCGTAGGAATGCTGGCAACAACGCGCTCAACGACGCTCGCCCAAATGCCGCCTAGCGATCTGCTGGCCAACCGCCTGCGCGCCACCGCCGACCATGAAGGCTACGCTCAACAAAAGAGGGCCGCATGATCACCGTACTCACCGGCGGTACTGGCGGCGCCAAGTTTGTCGATGGCCTGCGCAAGATCGTGCCCGCCGAAGAGCTCACCATCATCGTCAACACCGGCGACGACATGTCGTGGTGGGGACTCTACATTTCTCCCGACATCGATTCCATCATGTATATGCTGGCCGGCAAACTCAGCCTGGAGCGCGGCTGGGGCGTGAAAGGCGATACTTTTTTCTGCCTTCAGGCCATGGGGCAGATGGGACAGCCAACATGGTTCCACGTCGGCGATCGCGATCTGGCCACGCACATCCTTCGCACGAAACTGCTCGCCGACGGCAAGACGCTCAGCGAAGCTACAACCGAGATAGCGGCCAGTCTAGGGATCAAGGCAAGCATTTTGCCCATGAGCAATTCGCGTGTCGAGACGCGAGTTCTTACTCCCATTGGAGACTTGAGCTTTCAAGAATATTTCGTGCAGCGCTGGTATCAGGATCCGGTGGAGTCTGTGCGCTTCGCTGGCGGATCCGATGCGGAGCCAGCGCCCGGCGTGATCGAGGCGATCCGCTCGGCTGATCTCGTCTTGCTTGCGCCGAGCAATCCCGTCACCAGCATCGGTCCAATTCTCGCTGTGCCCGGCATTCGCGAAGCGCTACGCGAAAGCCGCGCCCGCATCGCCGCCGTCAGCCCCATCGTCGCCGGAGCCGCTGTCAACGGACCCGCCGGCATACTGATGGCCGCGCACGGCTTCGCCGTCTCCATCGCTGGCGTAGCTGCTTGTTATCAGGATTTTCTCGACCTCCTGGTGGTCGACTCCGAGGACGCGCCATCTGCGCAAGAGCTAAGCAAAACCGGCTTGCGCGTCCACTGCACTTCTACCATCATGCGCAAACTGGAAGATCGAGTCGCATTGGCTAAGAGCGTACTCGAAGCCGGCATGCAACCTCCGTCCGCTGCGTCCACCCTGGAGCGCGCATGATTCTCGTCCCGATAAAAAATCTTGCGGACGCCAAGCAACGCCTGTCTGCAATTCTTACCCCCGAAGAACGCTACGTTCTGGCGCAGGCAATGTGCGAAGATGTGTTGCAGGCGCTGGCCCATTGGCAGAACCGGCCTCCCGTTGCGGTTGTGACGAGCGACCCGTTTGCGCGCGACCTGGCCGCGCGTTTTCGTTTCGATGTCATCGCCGACGACAACTCCGGAGAAACCGGTGCCATCGAAATAGCGACTCGCGCTTGCAAAGAGCGTGGAGCAACGAGCACGCTTGTGGTCCCTGCGGACATCCCTTTGATCGACGCTGTGGAATTGCAAAAGATCGTCGACTGCGCGCCGCCTGCTGGCGCTGTGCTGGTGCCCGATGCGGCTGGCCGCGGCACCAATGCGGCCTGGCGATCTCCGGCAGATTTGTTTTCCCTTCGCTTCGGCAACGACAGCTTTTTGCCGCACCGCGCCGCGGCGAAAGCAACCGGGCTCCCCTGTCTAGAGATCGAACTGCCGGGCATTGCGCGGGACGTTGATCGTCCAGAAGATCTGTACGAACTGGCCGCGGCGAGTGGAGAAAGGCGATCGCAGAAGCTGGTGCGGAGTTGGAACCTTGCCGGTCGTGATCGGATCTATGGGCTCGCGAGCCGGTAAGCGCGGGGCGGAGGAGATTCGTATTCTTCCGATTGCGGTCAGTGGCGAAATCCGCACCGGAGAATCGCTGAGTGCGCGATTGTTAGCCGCTGCGCGAAGCTCGCGGCTGCGTTTTCAGGATGGCGACATCCTGGTGGTGAAGCACAAAATTGTTTCGAAGGCGGAAGGCGCGCTCGTAGCATTGGATGAAATCCAGACTTCGAAAGCTTCGCGACGTTGGGCTTGTCGCTACGGACTGGACGCGCGCGTCAGCGAGTTGGCGTTGCGCGAAAGCCGGCGCATCGTGCGCAAGAAACGCGGTGTGCTGATTACCGAAACGAAGCACGGATTCATTTGCGCAAACAGCGGCATCGATGTATCGAACGTCGATGGTGGCGAACATGCGGTGTTGCTGCCGGCAAATCCAGATCGGTCGGCGGCGCGATTGCGGCGGGAAATAAAAAAAGAGCTGGGGATCGAAATCGCCGTCATCGTCAGCGATAGCTTCGGACGTCCATGGCGCGAGGGCTTAACCGAAGTGGCGATCGGCGTCGCCGGCATGAAGCCGCTGGTCGATTATCGCGGACGCCGCGATCCGCACGGTTACTCGCTGCACGCAACGATCGAGGCCGTCGCCGACGAACTGGCTTGTGCAGCGGGCCTGGTCTGCGGCAAACTGGCAAGCACGCCTGCATGCGTCATTCGCGGCTATGCTTATCAGCGTGGAAGCGGCGGGGCGCGGGCCCTGATCCGTCCCCCCAAAAACGATCTTTTTAGATAGTCGTCTGACAGAAGTTCGAAGGAGAAAGCGATGAACTCGCCAGCTTCAGAACTCGAACAATTTCACGCGCTGACTTGGGCCGAGATCGCGCTCCAAGCCTCGCCAGCGATTCGCAGCGCACTGGAACGCGTGCTGGAGGCGCAAGATGGCGGTTGCCTGACCGGTGAAGAGCGCTACATTTTGGCCAACTGCGACGGGCCAGACGGCGGCCAACCAAGCTGCAATCGCGCAGACCTTCTCGCCTTGCTCGTGGCCGCGAACACGCTCCGACGCGACTTGGTCGGCAATATCGTCAGCTACGTGGTGAATCGCAATATCAATTTCACCAACATCTGTTTCGTCGGCTGCAAGTTTTGCGCCTTCAGCCGCGGTCCGCGTGAGGCCGACTCCTACTTTCATTCGCTCGAAGACATGGGGCGCAAGAGTAAAGAAGCGTGGGAACTGGGTGCCACCGAAGTCTGCATCCAGGGCGGTCTTCCACATGGTCTGCCTCCGTTCTACTACCGCGACATTTTGCGCGCTGTGAAAACCGCCGTGCCGTCGATGCACATCCACGCCTTCTCTCCGATGGAAATTGTCTATGGCGTCGAACTGACCGGCATGACGCTGCGCGACTATCTCACGATGCTGCGCGATAACGGACTCGACACTTTGCCGGGCACGGCGGCCGAGATTCTCGATGACGAGGTGCGGCACGTGCTCTCGCGCAATAAACTTTCTTCCGCGCAATGGCAGGAGGTGATTCGCACCGCGCACGCCTGCGGAATTCGGACTACTTCGACTTTGATGTATGGGCACATGGAGACGCCCGCTCATTGGGTACGGCAGTTGAATCTCTTCCGCCAGATTCAGGACGAAACCGGTGGCTTCACCGAATTCGTGCCGCTTGGCTTTGTCCACCAGAACACACTTCTGTTTCAGCAAGGATTGGCGCGCTCCGGACCGACGCTCGTCGAACACCTCAAGATTCATGCGCTCGCCAGAATTCTGCTCGCCGGCTCCATCGATAACATCCAGGTTTCATGGGTGAAGTTGAATCGCAAACTTTCGCAGCTTTGCCTGCACGCCGGAGCGAACGACTACGGCGGAACGCTGATGGAAGAAAATATTTCGCGCGAAGCCGGAGCGACAGCAGGACAGTACACCAGTCCCGAAGATTTTCAGTCGTTGATTCTTGAGATCGGCCGCATCCCCGCCGAGCGCAACACAAAATATTCGCGCATGATGATCAAGTTGCCAGTCCAGCCGGTTTGCTGTGATCTCTCGTCCGATCTATCTTCTGAAGCATTCGCACCGGAGTTTGCGTGAGCCGAGCGATCGCCATTATCGGAGGCACCGGCCCGGCCGGCACAGGCCTTGCGCTGCGCTGGGTGCATGCGGGAGAAACTGTGATCATCGGCTCACGCGATTCGGCGCGCGCCGAGCAGACGGCGGAGACGATCCGCAAACGTGTCGGCGCGGATGCTCAGGTTTCCGGAATGGAAAATTCCGCGGCCTGCGCCGCCAGCGATCTCCTCATGCTCACGGTTCCGTTCGAAGGCCAGGCCGTGCTGCTCAAACAATTGAAGCCCGCGATCCGCGCGGGAAGCATCCTGATCGACGCCACCGTCCCGCTAGCAGCAAGCGTCGGCGGACGCGCCAGTCGCACTCTCGGCGTGTGGCAAGGCTCCGCGGCGCAACAGACGGCGGAACTCGTTCCCAAGGGCGTTTCGGTCGCGGCGGCATTTCAGAACGTCTCGGCGGACGTGCTCAATGGCAACCTCGACGAAGACGTCGATTGCGACGTTATCGTATGCAGCGATGATCCGAATGCCACGCAGGTCGCGATGGAACTGGCAGTGAAGATTCCGCGCATACGCGCCATCGACGGCGGCAAACTCGAGAATGCGCGCATCATCGAACAGATCACAGCGTTGCTGATTGGCCTTAACATTCGCCATAAAGGCCACAGCGGAATAAGAATCACAGGCTTGCCCGACTCCGCCTATAAAACTCTGCCTGCGCAGTAGAATGCCCAACGAGTACGAGATGACTACTGCTCCCAGCGACGCGCCGGCTATCGAATTTGATCACGCTTCTTTCCGCCTCAACGGCCGTCCGCTGCTCGAAGACCTCGTGCTCTCTGTGAAGCAGGGTGAAACGGTTGTGCTGCTTGGCCGCAGCGGGTCGGGCAAGACGACCACCTTAAAACTTATCAACCGCTTGCTGTCGCCAACCACAGGCGACGTGCGCGTGAATGGCCGCCGCACCACGGAGTGGGATCCAATCCGCCTGCGGCGCGGCATCGGTTACGTTATTCAGGACGGCGGCCTGTTCCCGCACTTCACCGTCGAGCGCAATATCGCGCTCGTGCCGCAGATCGAGAACTGGCCACAAACGCGCCTGGAAGCGCGGGTGCGGGAGTTGCTGGCTCTTGTCGGGCTGAACGAAGAACTGGCATCGCGGTATCCCAGTCAACTCTCTGGCGGCCAGCGGCAGCGCGTCGGCGTAGCGCGAGCTCTGGCCGCCGATCCTCCCATTCTGCTTCTCGACGAAGCGTTCGGCGCACTCGACCCAATCACCAGATCAGAAATGCAGAAGGAATTTCGCGCCCTGCAGCAGCGCATGGGGAAGACAGTCATCTTTGTTACCCACGATTTGCGGGAAGCGCTGCTGCTGGCGGATCGTATCGCGCTGATGGAAGAGGGACGGCTGGTCATCGACCTTCCCGTAGCGGAGTTTTCCCGTTCGCAACTTCCGCTCGTGCGAGCGTACATGGAAGCCTTCTCAGGATTGCCCGATACCAACTAGCCGCGGCGTGATCGCGAGGTGATAGGAATGAATTTCCTGCAGTTCATGATGGCGAATCGGCAGCAGGTGGTCGAGCTAACCCTCGAGCACATCACGCTGGCGGGCGTTGCCACGCTTCTTGCGGCGCTGGTCGGAATTCCTCTGGGCATTCTTATCACGCGCGTTCCGCAACTCGGAAAGCCGGTGCTCGGCGGCGCAAATATCATTCAGACCATCCCCAGCCTCGCCTTGTTCGGCTTTCTTCTTCCAGCGCCGTGGATCGGCGCGCGCGCCAGTCGCCTCGCGATCCTTGCCCTCGCGCTCTACGCGCTGCTGCCGCTGATTCGTAATACCTACGCGGGCATTCGCGGCGTCGACCCATCGGTGGTCGAGGCAGGGCGCGCCATGGGTTTGACCGACCGCCAATTACTCTTTCAGGTAGAGTTGCCGCTTGCTTCGGGCGTGATCGTTGCCGGAGTGAGAATCGCAACCGTGCTCTCCATCGGCCTGGCCACAATCGCGGCTGCGATCGGCGCGGGCGGACTGGGAGAATTTATTTTTCGCGGACTCGCCATGGTGAATAACCAGGTGATTCTCGCGGGAGCCATTCCGGCGGCGCTGCTGGCGCTACTTGCCGACTTTTTGCTCGGACGGCTAGAGCGACGGTTGGGTTCGTTGCGTTCGAAGTCGTAGGCTCGTGCAGACGCCTAAATCTTCGCTCGCCACAGAAGAAACCATGAACCACCAAGGACACGAAATATCACGAAGGGTTGTTCTGGCACTGGTTCTGCTGTTCCTGCCGCTCGCGCTGCAGATTTCAGGTTGCACAAGAAAAAGCGATCGCATTGTGGTTGGATCCAAGAATTTCACCGAGCAAGTCATTCTCGGAGAACTCTTCGCGCAAATTATCGAAGCTCGAACTCACCTGCCCGTAGAGCGTCGCTTCTATCTCGCGGGGACATTTATCTGTCAGCAGGCGATTCTCGCCGGACGAATCGATATCTATCCCGAATACACGGGCACAGCGCTCACCGCCGTTCTCAAACAGCAGCCCAGCGGCGATAAGCAGCAAATTTATCAGCGCGTGAAGGAAGACTACGAAAATAAGTTCCGCCTCACCGTCGGCCTGCCGCTTGGCTTTGATGACACCTTCGCCATGGTGATCCGCGGCGACGATGCGCGCCGTCTGCATCTGCAGACGCTGTCGCAAGCCGCTCGATTCACTCCGCAGTGGCGCGCCGGATTCGGCTACGAATTCATGGAGCGTCCCGACGGATACAAGGGCCTGGTGGCAAGCTACAATCTGCGCTTCGCAGCGCCGCCGCGCATCATGGATCTCGGCCTCATCACGCGCGCCCTCAAAGAACATCAGGTCGATATCATTGCCGGCAATAACACCGACGGCCTGATTCCGGCGCTCGACCTCTTTGCGCTCCAGGATGACCATCATTACTTTCCTCCCTACGAAGCCGTCGCCATCATGCGCGGAGAGACGCTGAAGGAGCATCCCGAAGTTGGAGCGGCTCTAGACGCGTTGGCCGGAGTGATCTCCGACGAAGACATGCGGCGACTAAATTATTCCGTGGATGGACAGCATCGCGATCCGACCGCAGTTGCAAGGGAGTTTCTGCGACAGCGCGGCTTGATCAACTAGAGCTTGGCCTACGAGGCGCGCCGCCGGCAGAGATCGGTCACGGTGTCTAAAGCGTCTTTGACGATGAAATTAACCGCATCATGTACAGCGTCGTCCGAAAGTTCGCTGGATTTGCCGACAAGATTCATCGCCATTCGGATGCGAGTGCCACCTTTGAGATCAGGCCCGAAAGAGACATGCTGCTCAGCAGTCACGCCCAGCGCGTGATTGAGCAGGCTGATCGCGCGCGGCGGACTGATGGAAGTTACGACCGCGGAAATCGTCGTTGCCACCGGTTTAACGATGACGTAGCGTACGCGGCTGCCGACCTGCCAGGGCTCGCCCTCAATCCACGAAGCTTCGTTATAGATTCCGCGATGAAGCAAGCGTTCGAGATTCTGAAAAGCCTTGAACGCCTCATCGACGGGAACCGGGACCGTAACGGAGTACTCGACACGCGGCAGCATGCGAAACGCCCCACTGGTGGCCGATTACGCGCCGATTCCGAGCGGCAGACAAGCGGGAACGCTGGCCAGCTCAAGGTCGAGCAATTTGCGTTTAATGTCGAGGCCGCCGCCGTAGCCGCACAAAGATCCACTCGACGCAATCACGCGATGGCAAGGGACAACAATCGCGACGGGATTCCGATTATTGGACATGCCGACGGCGCGAAACGCACGCGGATGGCCGATCGCCCGAGCAATGTCTCGATAGCTGCGCGTCTCCCCATAAGGAATTTCCAGCAGCGCATTCCAACACGCAAGTTGGAAGTCTGTGCCGCGAAGATCAAGTGCGAAGCTAAACTCGCGCCGCTCGTCCGCGAAATATTCCTCGAGTTCGCGAAGGTAGGGCGCGAGCGCCGATTTAGATTCCTGCAAAGTTGTGCCGGAGACCAGCTTCTGCATGTGTGCTTCGAACTCAAGTCGCACCAGACCCTTAGCGGAAGCAGCCAGGAAAAGCGGCCCGACTGGTGACGGTATTCGAGTGTAGGACAAAGTTTCCATAACGCGTGGAGGATAACACGGCGCGGAAACAGATAACTGTGGAAACCTGACTTAGCTGAAGTTGAAATCATCAATCCGCTCCGCGCACATAAAAAAAGCCTCCCGCTTTCACGGGAGGCTTCCAGGGGAGGGTACTACTTGTTGTTGCTACTACTTCTGCTGCGGTTGATCCTGCGGCGCTGCGCCGGTCGAAGCTAACTGCTCCAGATTATTCTTCAGCAGGCTGACTTCCACGCGTCCACCAGTAATGCGCTTCGGCTTGGCTTCGCCTTCAGCTGCGGTCGTCGGCGCAGGAGCATTGCCCATGCCGACAAGGTAAATGCGATACACCGGAATGTCATGGTTCAGCACTAAGTAACGCACGACGGACTCGGCCATCTTCTGCGAAGTGGCGATTGCAACCTGTCCATGGCCCGAGGAAAATCCCTGCACCTCGACGACATAACCGTGCTGACCCTTCAGCGGAGTCGCCATTTCGTCGAGCGCGTTCTTGGCATTCGCGCTCAGCACCGTCTGTCCCGGCTTGAAGCGGATTTCGGTTTGCGTCGCCGGCTGATACTGATCGATGTTGGTGACCACTTGCTCAACCGTGGTTATCCGAGTGTTGGCTTGCTGCGCAGTCTGCTGCGCGGCCTGTGCCTTGTTGCCGGCGTCGACAGCATGTTGATCTGCTTCGTTGGCCTTGGCCGAGGCAAGCTGAATTCCCTGCTGCGCGCGCGCGTCGGTGTCCTTGATCGCCTTGCTGTTTGCGGCGGTCAGTTCATCAAGTTCGTTGATGCGGTCGCGGATCGGCTGCGTCTGGCGCGCGACATATTTCTTGCGCGCAAACGGATTCACGCGTCCCCAGAAGCCCTCGCGCGTCTCCGGCTGCAAAGGCTCTTTGCCGGTGGCGGTCGGTTGTGTGGACGAGGACGATTGGGTCGAGGACATCGACGATTGCGCCGCCGGTTGGGTCGGAGTGGCGGAATTATTATCCTGGGCGAATGCCGGCACGGCCAATACTACGGCCAGCAATAAAGCGAAGATGGTGCGGTTTTTCATTTCAACTTCCTCCAAGTGGGGAGCGGAAAGCGCTCCGGGCGCCTTGCGGCGTTATCTCGTAATGGCGTCGTTTTCGAGCACAAATCGCAAAACTTTTGCATCACTTCGGAGGCAACAGCCGACGCAATGGTTGCCTCAAAAAACGTCTTCGGAAAAGCCGCCCGGATCGCGGGCCTAACTTTCTACTAACAGTTTAGGTGCCAAATGGCAGAATACCTGCCATTGGATGCAAGTGCTTTATTTTCATATATATTGTATCTGATTGCCGCGGACCGAGCGAAGCCGTCCGGCGGTAATTTTGGCAGCTGCTGATATAAAAACTGCGTATACAGGCGTTGCCATCGAAAATCTGCCGAAAAAAAGAAGAACGGATGCAGCGCCGGAATCATCCACCCACTTATGCAACGATTCAGCCTTTCCCAGTTCACCGCGCGACCACATAGGCCGCAACCATTCAATCCGCAAGGGTTGCGGTTTGCCCTTCCACTTCTGTTCGCGCTCTTCGCCTTCGGCAACCTGGCTCACGCCGAAATAACCCCTTTCGATCTTTCGGGACTGAAAGCACCGGCGGGATTTCACATCTCGGTTTTCGCCGACAACATTGACAGCGCGCGCATGCTCGTGTTCACTCCGGGCGGCGAGCTGCTGGTCAGCGAATCGGGCGAGGGCAAGGTGGTCGCGCTGCGCGATCCGAAACATACAGGCAAAGCAGTGCAGACGGTAATCGTTCTCAGCGGCCTCAACGAGCCGCACGGCATGGCGTTTTATGAAGGCAAGTTCTACGTTGCCGAGAACGACAAGGTTCGCCGCTATGACTGGAACGAAGCTACGCTGCGGGCGACGAATCCACAAAAGCTCACCGATTTGCCCACCGGAGGCGGCCACTCCACGCGCAGCATCGTCTTTCACGGCGGCAAGATGTATATCTCCGCCGGATCAAGCTGCAATGTCTGCATCGAGAAAGATCCGCGCCGAGCGACGGTGATGGAATTCAATCCCGATGGCACCGGCATGAGAATTTTCGCGAAAGGCCTGCGTAATGCGGTCGGCGTGGCGGTGAATCCGAAAACCGATACGGTGTGGGTCACCGTCAACGGGCGCGACTGGCTGGGCGACGATCTGCCGCCGGAGACGATTTACGATCTTGGCAAAGACGGCGGCGATGGCGGCTGGCCATATTGTTATGGCGATCGCGTCCCCGATTCCAATTTCACCAAGTCAGGCGACAATCGCTGCCAGAGCGTGCTCGAACCCAAAGTGCAGATGCAGGCGCACTCCGCTCCGCTGGGGCTGGCGTTCTATGAAGGAACGCAGTTTCCATCCGAATATCAGAACAGCATCTTCGTCGCTTTTCATGGATCGTGGAATCGCAGCATTCCGACGGGATATAAAGTCGTGCGCGTAAAGCTCGACGACCGAGGTCAGCCCGTTGGCGGCGCGCAAGATTTCATTACCGGATGGCTTGCTCCGGGGGAAACGAAAAAAGGCCGCTGGATGGGGCGTCCAGTTGGCATAGCATTCAGTGAGGACGGGACTATGTTTTTGAGCGATGACTCGAGCGGCGTGGTTTACCGAATCGCGTATGCGAAGTAGTTAAGCTATGGGCGCCGGCATCCTTCCGGCTGTTCGTCCTCGCTCTAGGCACGGCGGGCAAGATGCCAGCCGGACAGCCGCCGGGACGGCGGCACTACGAACGGCGGGCCGGGTTAAGGACACGCGTCGTCGCGAATCTTTCCCTTCCCAATCGTTATAATCCGCATTAACTGAAAACTGACAACTAATAACTGACGACTGCACTTATGCGCTTCGAACTTTTCGTCGCCACTCGCTACCTCCGTGCCAAACGCCGGCAAGCCTTCATCGGCGTCATCACGGGAATTTCAGTCCTCGGGGTAGCGGCAGGAGTGGCTTCGCTGATCGTGGCGTTGGCGATCAACAACGGATTTCGCCAGGATTTGCAGGCGCGGCTGCTTGGCTCGACTGCACACATTAGCTTAATGCGGGTGGAAAGCGATGGCATTCGCGATTGGCGTCCGCTGCTGGAGAAATTATCGAAACAGCCGCATGTGCTGGCGGCGGCTCCGGCGATTTATGAGCAGGTGCTGATTTCGCGCGGCCCGCGAGCGCGCGGCGCGGTGCTCAAGGGCATGCTGCCGCGGTATGAAACGAGGGTCAGCGATCTGTTGAACTCGGTGACCCTCGGATCGGCGGCGGCGCTTGCGGCGGAGCCTGCGACCGTGGCGGCGGAATCTCCCGCCGAAACAAATGCAAATGCAACACCAAGAGCAGCGGGCGAGGGCGCCCGCTCCACACAACAACACCAACCAGAGTCGCCCGACGATCTAGCCGGAGTGCAACGCCGCGTCGCCGCTATGCCTCCTATTATTCTTGGCAAGGATATGGCGGACGAAATTGGAGCCACGGTCGGTTCGATTGTGCTGGTGACATCTCCACAGGGCGAACTGACTCCCTTCGGCATGGTGCCGAAATACATCCGCTTTCATGTAGCCGGAGTTTTCAACTCGGGCTTTTACGATTACGACTCTTCCTGGGCGTTCATACGCCTGGCCGACGCGCAGCAGTTGTTTGGATTGGGCGACGTGATCTCGGTCATTCAATTCAAACTCGATGATATCTACCTCGCCGGAGAAGTCGCCCGCCAACTCGAACAAACCGCAGGCTCGGGTTTCATGGCCACCAGTTGGATGGAGCAGAACAAGCCCTTGTTTCGTGCGCTGCGCCTCGAGCGCGTGGTCACTTTCATTACCATCGGCCTGATTGTCATCGTGGCCGCGCTCAATATTTTGATCTCGCTGATCATGATGGTCATGGAGAAGACAAAAGACATCGCGGTCCTCATGTCACTGGGCACCAAGAAAAAACAGATTCGCCGCGTCTTCATCGCCCAAGGCGTGCTGATCGGCGTAATCGGAACCGCGATCGGCCTCGTGATCGGCTACGCAATTTCGTACGCTGGCGGACACTATCACTTTATTTCGCTGTCGCCCGAAGTCTATTCGATCGATTACGTTCCCTTCGCGCCGCGCCTCACCGACGGCCTGATCGTGGCTCTCGTCTCGGTTGGAATTTCGTTTGGCGCAACGATCTATCCGTCATGGTCAGCGGCGCGAATCTTACCAGCGGAGGCTTTGCGCTACGAATAAACGCGCTCCGTTTATAAATCCCGCCTATAAAAAACAATCGGCGCCAAGTGTTTCTGTGATGCCGATCACAGGCAGCCATTCTCGGGCAATATACAGTTTTCGTAGAGCTCCTTCCCAAAAATGGAATGCGGGTTGAGTTCTTCCTCCGTGTGTCCGGCTGCAGCAGAATTGCTCGACCATGGTTTAACCGACCATGTTCTAATGGATCGCAGATTCTCTCCTCCGGTTGCGGCCGGAGGGACGCTTGATACTAAGGAGGGCAAGTTTGCATCCAATAACTCAAGTTCCTTTATTAAGGGTCGAAGGGTTAAGTAAGAGGTTTCGCTCAGGCGAAGCAGAACTCGTGCTCTTTGAGAATCTGTCTTTCCAGGTCAGCAAGGGAACGATGCTGGCGATCGTAGGGCAATCGGGTGCCGGGAAGAGTACCTTGTTGCACATCCTCGCCGCCCTTGATCGTCCCTCGGCGGGTGCCGTATACTGCGCCAACGCTGAAGTGAATTCTCTTTCCGAGGATGCCGCCGCTGAGTTTCGTAACCGCGAAATCGGCTATGTGTGGCAGTTCCATTACCTGCTGCCGGAATTTACCGCCCTCGAAAATGTAGCCATGCCGCTCCTGACGCGCGGCCAGGCGCTTTCGACGGCTGAGGCCGAAGCATCGCGTTGGTTGCGCGAAGTGGGATTAGCCGAGCGCGGGCATCATCGCTCAGGCGAACTCTCCGGCGGTGAACAGCAACGGCTGGCGTTGGCTCGCGCACTCATAACGCAACCGCAAGTGCTCCTCGCCGATGAGCCGACTGGCGACCTCGATGGTCGCACCGGAGAAATGGTTTTTGACTTGGTTGCGCGCTTGCATCGCGAGCATCAGTTGACTTCGCTGATTGCGACGCACAACCTGGCCTTTGCACGACGGTGCCATAGGGTTTTGCGGCTCGATCAGGGCAAAATAGAAGAAGTGGCGCCGGAATCGCTCCCGGCATGAGGCCGGCATTAAGGAAAGACAAACGAAGCATCATAGTACAAAGAAAACCTGCGAACTAAACTGGAACGCTCACCCAACTGGAACGCTCACCCAAAAAGTGAGCACTAAAGTTAAAAGTTCGGAGTACCCTTAGGTAAGAGCTGAGAGGTTACTAACAGGCGGATATCGCTTAGGAGATCAGGCGATATAAATGCATAATGAGGTAGGGGCAGGGGTTTGGCGGAGATTGCACGTTCCGCGCGAACTCGGGGGAATGGGTATATGTTTGAACGCTATACGGAGAAAGCCAGGCGCGTCATCTTCTTTGCGCGATACGAGGCGAGCCAATTTGGCTCACCTTATATTGAGACAGAGCATCTTTTGCTCGGCTTGCTGCGAGAAGACAAGGCCCTGACTAATCGTTTTCTGCGCTCACACGCGTCGGTGGAATCGATCCGCAAGCAAATCGAAGGTCACACCACCATCCGCGAAAAAGTTTCCACTTCCGTCGATCTTCCCCTGAGCAATGAATGCAAGCGCGTGCTGGCCTATGCGGCCGAAGAGGCGGAGCGCCTGTCCCATAAGCACATCGGCACCGAACACCTTCTTCTCGGATTACTCCGCGAAGAAAAATGTTTTGCCGCTGAAATTTTGCACGAGCGCGGATTGAGGCTTTCGACCATCCGCGAAGAACTGGCCCGCACCAGCCAGGAAAAAACGGCGCCGCAACGCGGACAGCGCGAGTCCTCGTTGCTAAGTGAGTTTTCCCGCGATCTGACCCAGTCGGCCATGGACAGCCAACTCGATCCGCTGGTTGGCCGCGATGGCGAGGTCGAGCGCGTGGTGCAGATCCTCTGCCGCCGCACGAAAAATAATCCCGTGCTAATCGGTGAGCCGGGCGTAGGCAAAACGGCCATCGTCGAAGGCCTCGCGCAGCGCATAGCCGACGGCGAAGTTCCGTCGTTCCTCGCTGACAAACGCATCCTGGCGCTCGATCTTTCTTTGATCGTAGCCGGCACCAAGTATCGCGGCCAGTTCGAAGAGCGCCTCAAGACCATCATGAAAGAATTGATGGAGTCGCAAAATTCCATCATCTTCATCGACGAACTCCACACCCTCGTAGGCGCAGGCTCTGCCGAAGGCTCGCTAGATGCGGCTAACATCCTGAAGCCGGCTCTGTCGCGCGGCGAGATTCAGTGCATCGGCGCAACCACGCCCGCGGAATATCGCAAGTCGATAGAAAAAGATCGATCGCTCGAGCGCCGCTTCCAAGCCGTAAAAGTTCCGCCGCCGAACGAAGCCGACGCGGTCAAGATTCTCTTCGGAATCAAAGAGCGCTACGAAAAATTCCACGCCGTCACCTATACCGACGAAGCCATCAATTTTTCCGTGTCGCATTCGAGTCGCTATATTCCCGACCGCTTCTTGCCAGACAAGGCGATCGACCTGATCGACGAGGCGGGCGCGCGCGTAAAGCTGCGCCAGACCACGCTTCCCGAAGAATTGACCGAAGTCCAGAAGCGGATCAAATTCATCGTCCATCGCATGGAGAACGCCATCGCGAACCACGAGTTCGAGAAGGCGCGCTTCTACTCGGATGAAGAACGCAAGGAGCGCGAGAACCTGCGCGCCCTTCGCGAAAAATACCACCTCGATGAATCCTCCACCGGCGTTGTCGGTCGGGAGGACATCGAGGACGTGGTATCGCGCTGGACCGGCGTTCCCATCACCTCGATCAAAGAAGAAGAGACGCAGAAGCTGCTGCGCATCGAAGAAGAGCTGCACAAGCGCATCATCTCGCAGGAAAAAGCGATCAGCGCTCTGGCGCGAGCCATTCGCCGTTCGCGTGCCGGGCTGAAAAGCCCGAATCGCCCTATCGGCTCTTTCCTGTTCCTGGGCCCAACCGGCGTAGGCAAAACCGAAGTCGCGCGCACCCTCGCGCATTTCATGTTCGGCAGCGACAAAGCTCTGGTTCGCTTCGACATGTCCGAGTTCATGGAGAAGCACTCTGTCTCCAAGCTGATCGGCTCGCCTCCAGGATACGTAGGCTACGAAGAAGGCGGCCAGCTGACGGAAAGAGTCAAGCGAGCGCCATATTCCGTCGTTTTGCTCGACGAAATCGAGAAGGCGCACCCGGATGTCTTCAACATCCTGCTGCAGGTTTTTGAAGACGGTCAACTCACCGACGGCCTGGGCAACACGGTCGACTTCAAGAACACCATCATCATCATGACGTCGAACATCGGCGCCCGGCACCTCATGAAGCGCGAGGGCTTTGGCTTCCAGTCGTCGAAAGACGAGATGGTTTCCGAGAAGGTCGAAGATCTGGTGAGGAGCGAGGTCAAGCGCACTTTCAATCCAGAATTCCTGAACCGCGTGGACGAGATCATCCTCTTCATGGCGCTAGGCGAAGCCGACCTGATCCAGATTTTGGAACTCATGGTCAACCAGCTAAACCAAAACCTGTCGCAGCGTTCAATTACAGTAACCGTGGCTGACGAAGCCAAGAAGTGGATTCTGAACCAAACCCTGACCGACCGCAGCTACGGAGCCCGTCCGCTGCGCCGCGCCTTGCAGAAGTACATAGAAGACCCACTGTCAGAGGCGCTGATCCAGGGCACGATCACAACCCGGCCGGCCTTCATCGAGGTCTTCCTCGAAGCGAACAAGCTGTACTACCGTCCAGTGGATGCGGAAAAAACCGAGGGCGTGTTGCTGTACGAGAGCTAAGTCAGCCGTCAATATCAGCTATCAGCCGTCAGTGAAAACTGGCGGCTTTTGTTTTGCTCGCGTAACTTAGTCTCCTCAGACGCGAGGAAGAACTACAATCTTCATGGTGAAGATGAACTTCGATCAGGAAAGACGCGGCTGGCCGAGATGGATTCCGAAGGCCCAAATCGCCGCCATCAACCTCTTTCTGGTTTTTCACATCGTGGCCATAACTTGCTGGTGCGTGCCGCTCAACCTGCCGCCATTCCTGCTATGCAGAAAGCTGGTGCGCCCGTATTTTCTGTGGGCCGGACTGTTTCAAGCCTGGGATATGTTCGCCCCCACACCCTGGCCGTCGAACAGTTACGTCGAAGCAACCGTCATCTATAAAGATGGCTCAAGAACTACCTGGTCATTCCCGCGAATGGAACAACTCAGCCTGACCGACCGTTACTTCAAAGAACGCTATCGCAAATTCTCTGAAGTCATTCAGATCGATGACAATGACGCTTTATGGCCGGATGTCGCTCGCCGTATTGCGCGCCTGAACAGCACTCCATCAAATCCGGCGAAGACCATCATCCTGATTCGATGGTGGTCGCCCATTGTTCCCCGCCCAGACGGCTCCTATCAGCCCGAGCCTTGGGATCGCCACGTTCTCTTGGGCTATGGCGTGCGGCCCGAGGATTTGCAATGAGCGAGGATTTGCAATGACGCTCGCATTGCGATCCGTTGCGGAAGCGTGGAATAGATTTTTTTTCGCGAAGCAATCTCCGGTGCCGATTGCGCTGTTTCGCATCGCTTACGGGCTCTTAATAATCGCGACTCTCGTCTTGCTACGCCCGGATTGGCTGGCTTGGTACGGGCCCCACTCCTGGATCAGTTTGCAAACCATGCAAACGGTCGAGCCCGGCATGCGGATCAATCTCTTCACCATCATTCCGCAAACTGATGGCTGGATCAAAGCATTCTTCTGGGTATTCCTCGGCTCGGCGATCCTGCTCACCATCGGTTTTCTCACTCGCCTCAACAGTGTGACCGTATTTCTTTGCCTAACCTCAATTCATCAAAGGAACCTCTACATCACCCACGGCGGCGACACTTTCCTCCGGCTGGCTGGATTCTTCTTGATGTTTGCTCCCGCCGGCGCCGCACTCTCTCTCGACCGGCTGCTACGGATCTGGCGCAGAACAAAAAAAAGCGGGGCCGCGCAAGAAGATGACGTCATACAGCCTCAAAGGCCGTGGGCGCAGCGCATGATTCAAATCCAGCTGTCTCTCCTGTATTTTGTCGCATTTTGCACCAAGGTAAAGAGCCCGGTCTGGCTGAACGGAACTGCGCTGTACTACGTCTATCATCTCGATTCACTGCGGCGCTTCCCAGTGCCCGCATGGCTTCTCGGCGCGACGACGCTCAAATGGGCAGACTGGTCGGCGCTCGCCCTCGAATTCTCTTTAGGAGTTTTAATTTGGGTAAAAAGCCTTCGCTACTACCTGCTCGCGCTCGGCCTTCTATTTCATCTCTCGCTGGAATACTCCCTCAACATCTCGCTCTTTCAATGGGACGTTCTCTCCGCATACATTCTCTTCATTGACCCAGCGGATATCTCGCGTGCCTGGAATTGGATCAAGTTGCGCCTTACCGGGCGCCGAGTTGAACCCGCGTAATCCCATTTGCGAACACGCATGCGCTCTCGTCGTCGGCGTCTGTTGCAAAAAAGACACACTATGCCCCCGAAGTTTGATTGACGACCGTGTCAACTTGTGTAAAACTCCATTCAATCGGGGCGGGCTCACTGCAGTAGTTAGGAATGTGCTGTAAAAATTCCGGGGCGTGAGACCGAGGTGTAGTCATGAAGTCCGGCAGTTATGCAGTCCTTGCGGCATCCCTTCTTGCTTTATCCCTGAGTGCCAGTGCGCGGGAGATGGTCCTGCCCGCCGGCACCCTTCTGAAATGCACCATGGATGAACCCAACCTCTCCTCGGCCACCGTCGCCATCGGAGACCCCGTGCTTTGCCGTCTGCACGCAGTCACCGAATTCGGCCAGCAAACTTTCCCACGCGGCAGCTACCTCGTCGGCCATCTTGAGGCCGCTAAAGATCCCGGCCATTTCTGGGGCAAGGGCTATATGAAGCTCCAGTTCGACCGCATCGGCCTGCCGCAAGGCGATATGCCGCTCGACGCCAAAGTCATCGCGACCCGCGGCTACAAGGTCGATAAAGATGGCGACATCCGCGGCAAGGGTCACGCCACGCGGGACGTCGTCGAATGGATGATTCCGCCGCTCTGGCCATGGAAGATCATCATGCTGCCCGCCCGCGGCCCGCGTCCCACGCTGAAGGGCGAGAGCATGCTCACCCTGCGTCTCATGGATGACGTGCAGATTCCGCAAGTCGCCCAGACCAACGGCCCGAACTGGCATTTCTTCGGCCGTCCGCGCGTCGAAAACGACAACTTCTATCAAGACTCCTACCATGGCGCCAGCGCGCGACAGCCGGATAATTCGTATCCGCAATTGTCCGTCCGCAACGTAGCCGTTACCTCGAGCGAACCGCGGTTGGAAGAGATTCCGCAGGTCACTTACGCCAGCTATATCTCGAAAGATATGGTCGGCGGCGGAGTCGCAGCCACGTCTCCGGGCGTGCCCGTCTTCGTATTGAAGACCGGCATGGTTTTGTCGGTAGGCAATTACACCTATCAGGACGGCCGTATCAGCTATGAACTGGCCAGCGGCGGCAGCGGTGTAATCAGCACCGACGAAGTCGACTGGAATACGACGACACAGCTAAATGGCCAGCGCGGCGTGCGAGTCATACTGCGTCCCGGTCATCAGACAGCCGGCGGCGAGTAGCTTTAAGTAGCCATCAGCACTCAGCCGTCAGCGAAAAGCTGACGGCTGACTTTGTCGTTAGCAAAAGCGAAGTCCACGCCCGCCAATCTCACGTAGGGCGGGTGCCCCCACCTGCCCAGCCGAGCGCAGCCCGGCAGCTTATTCCAAATTTCCGCGACCACGGCTCGTCTCACCTCATCCATTTATAGAGCAGCAAGCCCGTTCTACGAGGATTCCATGCCCAAAATCAACATCGCCGAAAAATTTTCAAAAATCACCGACTACTACCAGCCGCGCGTCGCCGCCGAACTCAACGGTCAGCAGGTCAAGTTCGTAAAGTTCGATAGCGAATTCGTCTTCCACCATCATGACCACGAAGACGAAATGTTCCTTGTCGTCAAAGGCCGATTCCGCATGGAGTTCCGCGACCATCAGAAGCATCCTGATCAATGGATCGAAGAAGGCGAGTTCATCGTCGTTCCGCGCGGCGTCGAGCATCGCCCCGTGGCCACAGAAGAATGCTGGGTCATCCTCTTCGAGCCAGCTACCACTCTCAACACCGGCAACATAGAGAACGAACGCACTGTTCACCAACTCGAGCGCGTTTGAGCGAAGAGAGCGAACTCCGTTTCGATCGGGGAATCGCCATTTTCTCCCGGTGTTACAATCCAATCCATGCTTCGCCGGCGTTCGCTCGCGCCTCTCGCCGCCATCGTCATTCTGCTGGCCGCGCCGCTATTGGCTGCACCGGTCCCGCCGTTGCAGGATCGCATCGCCGCAGTACTCAGCGCTCCCGATCTCGCCCGAGGCTTCTGGGGAATCGAAGTTGTCTCCGCTTCAACCGGCAAATTGCTCTACTCGCAAAATTCTGACAAGCTATTTACTCCGGCTTCGAACACTAAGCTGTTCACTACCGCCGCCGCGCTTGCCTTGATTGGCCCGGACTACAAGTTCCGCACTACAGTCGAAACCACCGGCACGCTCGACCGTTACGGTCGCCTCAATGGAGACTTGGTCCTCGTCGGCCACGGCGATCCTAATTTATCCGGACGCGAACTCCCCTACGATCTCAAAACGCAGCGCAATGACGATCCCATTCAAGCACTCGAAGCGCTCGCCGATGCGCTCGTGCAAAAAGGTGTCAAGTTCATCGACGGCGACATCGTAGCCGACGACTCCTACTTCGCCTTCGAACGCTACGGCGAAGGTTGGAGCCAGGACGACTTAGTCTGGGCCGACGGTGCTCCAGTCTCTGCGCTCACTGTCAACGACAACGTAGTCTTCGTCAACATACTGCCCGCCGATCGCCCCGGCGAAAAGGCTTTCGTCAGCATCAAGCCCTTCGCCGATTACTACCGCATCGACAATCGCATCATCACCACTCCCGCAGGCACCGGACGCAAGTTCTTTGTCAATCGCGAGCCTGGCTCTATGCTGCTCACCCTCTGGGGCAACATGCCACTGGATGACGCGGGCGTCAACGAGGCTCTCGCCATAGAGGACCCTGCGGAGTTCGCCGCCGGTCTCTTCCGGAAGTTACTCGAAAAACGCGGCATCGTAATCTACGGCCACCAGCGCACGCATCACACCGAGCTAGCCACTCTATCTACATTCAGCGTGACCACGATCGCACCGGCGCGTGGAGGCAGGACAAGCGACAAAGATAACGACGGCCAATTACGCCCGCTCAAGACCGATCAGCCGCTCGTCCTCGCCAGCTACGAATCAAAGCCACTGCTGCAGGATGTTCGCGTAATCAACAAGGTCAGTCAAAATTTGCACGCCGAGATTTTGCTTCGTCTTCTCGGACGCGAGCGTGGCAACGCCGGGTCGATTGAAGGCGGCCTCGAAGTTCTTCGTGGATTTCTGACGCAGGCAGGAATCTCGAACGACCAATACGTCTTCTACGATGGTTCCGGCCTTTCACGCCAGAACTTAGTAACTCCTCACGCTATCGTCCAGTTATTGACTTACAGCGCGACGCAGCCCTGGGGAGCAGCGTATAAGTCGACCTTCCCCGTCGGCGGCGTAGACGGCTCACTCACCGACCGTCTAACCTCACCGCGCCTGCAAAACCGCATCACGGCGAAAACCGGCTCTCTGGGCGGAGTGAAAGCGCTCTCCGGCTACGCGACCACCGACTCAGGGCAGTCGGTAGTCTTTTCGATCATGTCGAATAACTTCATTCTGCCGGCCAAACGAGTTACAGACACAATTGACGAGTTAGTCCAGGCGATCGTGGAAGATGCGCCCTCCGCGCGGTAACTAACCTGAGAGCTCTGCTCAGTCGACCGCTAGAGAATCCCCATCCTATTCCCCACGCGCCCCAACACTTCCAACGCCTGTTGTAATTCGTCCTTCGTGTGCGTCGCCGTCATAATCGTTCGCACCCGCGCCTTGCCTTCAGGAACCGTAGGAAATGCAATGCCCGTCCCCAGGACGCCTTCTTTGAATAACTCGCGGGAGAAATCCATGGTGAGTCTTCCGTCGCCAATGATGATCGGAGTAATCGGAGTTTCGCTCGCGGGAGTAGTCTGCCCACCGATATTGAAACCAAGCAGGCCGAGCTCTTTCTTCCAGAACCGAGTATTCGCCCAGAGTTGCTCCATCCACTGCGGCTCGGTCTCAAGAACATTGAAAGCCGCAATGCAGGTCGCCGCGACGGATGGCGGATGCGATGTGGAAAACAAGAAAGGCCGCGCCCGATGATAGAGAAAGTCAATCAGATCGCGCGTGCCGCAGACGTACCCGCCGAGAGCGCCAATCGCCTTCGATAATGTTCCCACCTGAATGTCAACTCGCCCATGCATGGAAAAATGATCGACCGTGCCGCGTCCTTGCCGCCCTAGCACGCCCGAAGAATGTGCGTCGTCAACCATCATGATCGCACCATATTTCTCGGCCGCCTCGCATAGCCCCGGCAGTGGCCCGATGTCGCCGTCCATCGAGAACACACCGTCCGTGATCAGCAGTTTCTTCCCCGGTTCATTCTTCACGCTGGCAAGCTGCTCCTCGGCGTGGGCAACATCTTTATGACGGAAGACCAGAATCTTCGCGCGAGAAAGCCGGCAGCCATCGATGATCGAAGCATGATTGAGTTCGTCGGAGATAATGAAATCATCCTTGCCTAAGAAAGATGAAACCGTGCCCGCGTTGGCCGTGAATCCGGACTGGAAGACCACGCAAGCCTCGACATTCTTGAAGCGCGCAATCTTCTCCTCCAGTTCCATGTGAATCTTCATCGTGCCCGCAATCGTCCGCACCGCGCCCGATCCCACGCCATACTTGCGGGTGGCTTCAAGCGCCGCCTCGCGCAGCTTGGGATGCGTCGTGAACCCAAGATAATTATTCGAAGCAAGATTAATGACCCGCTTGCCGTCAAACGTACAAAGCGGAGCCTGCTCATCATCAAGCACGCGCAGTTTGAAGTGCGTGCCCTTGGCCTTGAGTTCGTCAAGCTGATCAGTCAGAAAAGACAACGGATTAATGCGAGTAGCAGTGGGCATCGTTACCTCATCAGATGGCTCGGCTTATCGGCGAAAACCACCGAAATATTTTACTCCTGCGTTAGCAATCCCTACTTGGGCTGCGCAATCGCCACAATCATACCTTTGGTCGCGCGCAGATAATCGCCCGGAGCCATCAGAATCTGCAGCCCGCGCACCCCCGCCGAGATAGAAATAACGTCGAACAGCTCCAGAGTCTCGTCCACGTACACGGGAAAATCGCGCTTGGCGCCCAGCGCGGTCACGCCGCCGCGAATATACCCGGTGAGCCCTTGCAACTCTTTCACCGCCACGAGATGCATTTTTCTCTCTCCTGCCGCAGCCGCCAGCGCCTTCAAATTCAATTCCTGATCGCCCGGAACCACCGCCATGACTACGCCATTGCGATCATTTTTCCCTTCAACCCGCGCGACCAGGGTCTTGAAAACCTGCTGTGCTGGCAATCCAATTTTGGCGGCAACCGTCTCCGCCGCCAGATCATCGGGATTGACCTCATACTCACGCAGCTCGTAGCTGATTCCCAGCTCGTCGAGCAATCGCGCCGCATTCGTTTTCTGCGTCATTCTTTCTCCAGGACTGTTTTCTCAGATTGCCCTTGTGACATTCTGTTCCGATAGTTTTCTGAAAATTGTCTCCGTACCCGGCTCTCGAAAGCCGTTCCCGTTGTATAGTGTCCCATCAAGTTTTCTGCGGAGGCTGACCCGTGCGTCTTCTGCTCCACTGGATTTTAACCGCCATAGCCGTGTGGATCGTTGCTCACGTGGTGCCCGGCATCAGCGTGAACGGCCCTACCGCAGCCCTGATCGCAGCCTTGGTCATCGGCCTGATCAACGCGACTCTGGGCTTGCTGCTGAAAATTATCACCTTCCCGCTCACGCTGCTGACTCTCGGCCTGTTCTGGTTCGTGATCAACGCGCTCATGCTCGAACTGGCGGCGGCGTTCGTGCAAGGCTTCTATGTGCGCAACTTCGTGGCGGCATTTATCGGAGCCATTCTCCTAAGCATAGTTAGCTCTCTGTTGCAGTGGATTGTCATGCCGAGCCGCAATGCGCGCTAGCCAATCGCTGCTTCGTAAATATCGGGTCAAATGTGCAAGCGCATTTCCGCGAACACGCGATCAACCTGCTGCTCCGTGGCCTCAAGCGGTCCCGAGTTATCGATCACGAAATCGGCAGCTTTGATTTTGTCTTCGTCCGGAATCTGCGCCGCCATGCGGCGAGCAACCTCGGCACGGGCGACATCCTCTGAAATGCCCATGCGTCGGGCGAAGCGCGTAATCCGCTGTTCAGGATGACAGGTCACGACAACCAGGCGATCAAATCGACCCGCGGCTCCAGCCTCAAGAATCAGTGCCGCCTCGACAACAGCAATGGCGTTCGGTTCGCGCCGTCCGAGGTCTTCCATCCACTCATTTTCATACTCGATCACTGCAGGGTGAACGATCGCATTGAGTTCCTTGACGCGAGGAGGCGCGCCGCCGGGTTTGCCGAACGCCGCTTCTGCCAAGCGCGAACGGCTGATTGTCCCATCAGGCTCCAGAATTCCGCGCCCGAATAGCCGCACAACCTCCTCATAGACGGGTCGCCCCGTTTCCATGAGTTCGTGCGCCACATCATCCGACTGAATCAGCCGTGCGCCGCGTTTGACAAACATCTCTCCCACCGCGGATTTCCCGCTCGCGATCCCGCCAGTGAGGCCAATTTTCAACAAGGCGTTTTCACGCAATTCCGCGTCGCATCTTGGCGGCCTTCACCGTATTCGCCATCAGCATGGCGATGGTCAGCGGTCCCACCCCTCCGGGTACCGGCGTGAGCGCGCCCGCAACCTTGGCAACCTCGGGATGAACGTCGCCGACTAGAGTAGAGCCCTTGGCCAAAAACATTTCTTCGCGCTTTTTATTTCCGCCAAATAAGCGATCGAATTCTTTTCGCTCGGTGACTCGATTGATGCCGACATCGATCACCGTTGCTCCCGCCTTCACATAGTCGCGCGTAACCATTCCAGCGCGGCCAATCGCCGCCACCAGAATGTCAGCGCGCCGGCAAACTCCCGGCAGATCGTGCGTCTTCGAGTGGCAGATCGTCACCGTGGCATTTTGATTGAGCAGTAGCATCGCCACCGGCTTACCCACAATGTCGCTACGTCCCACAACCACCGCTTCCTGTCTCGCGATCGCAATATCGCTGCGCCTCAGAATTTCTATCACTCCCGCCGGTGTGCACGGCACCAGCCCCGGCCGCTGCGTCGAGAGATAGCCCACATTCATGGGATGGAATCCATCGACATCTTTTGCCGGATCAACCGCCAAGAGAATTTTCTTGGCATCAACATGCGCCGGCAGCGGCAATTGCACCAGGATGCCGTCGATTTCGTTGCGCCCGTTCAAGTCGGCGATCAGCGCCAACAACTCATCAGTAGTCGAGCTTTCGGCGGGTGTGTGCTGTTCGCTGTAGAGCCCGACCTCCTCCGAGCTCTTTACCTTGCCGCGAACATAAACCTCCGACGCCGGATTGTGCCCGACCAGCACCACGGCCAGCCCGGGACGCACTCCTGACGACGCCAACTTCTTGACCTCGGAAGCCACTTCGGCGCGGATCTCCGCAGCCATTTTTGTTCCATCCAAAATCCTGGCGCCCATCTCACCTCGCTGCGGAACATACGCAACAAACATACACAACAGAAGAGTGATTCTATCGCATCGCCTAGCCGCGTCAGCACCACAGTCATCCCCGCCCGGCGCATCTTCACGCTATCGTGCTGCAACTGACGATGGAGTTCGCCATTAACCGCCTGTCCTGCTGATAACTCCTACAGCACTCTTGCAGGACGCGAAATCTACCGATTGCCCGGCGCTTCGAGTTATGGATATAATGCTGCCACTCGGTAGTCAGCCACGACTTTGGATAGCATCGCTGCCGACCCGCTAAAGGATTCCACGATGTTTGACCTTGCCTAATTCGCTTCTCTCTTGATCCGCTGGTGCGGATATCGAATCTTTTTTTCCCTTTGCTTTAGCCACGTCGTCGTGCCATTTTCATTGAACTGACAGCAACGACGCGTAGAAAGCCTGCCAGGTATTTATGGATGCGGTTACAGCAATCAATTCTCCTCCGCCCTCACCGGAGCGCAGCCTATGGAGTTCTCTGTGGGAAGCGATCCGCGGCTCTCATCAGGACTACACGACCGGAAGTCTGAATCGAGCGATCCTGCTGCTTGCCGTGCCCATGATCCTCGAGATGGTGCTCGAATCGCTCTTCGCGGTAGTGGACGTTTTCTGGGTGGGACGGCTCGGCGCCAACGCCGTGGCCACTGTCGGACTCACGGAGTCGCTGCTCAGCCTGGTTTTCGCCGTCGGCATCGGCTTGAGCTTATCGACGACCGCCATGGTGGCCAGGCGCATCGGAGAGAAAGACCCGCAGGGCGCGGCCGTGGCGGGAGTGCAGGCGATCGTACTGGGATTGGCCACGTCGATTGTCATCGGAATTCCGTGCTTCATCTACGCGCCCCAGTTGCTGCGGCTGATGGGCGCGTCCGGCGACATCGTCGCGACGGGCAGCGGCTACGCCCGCATTGCGCTCGGCGGCAGCGGTGCCATTCTCATGTTGTTTCTCAACAACGCGATCTTTCGCGGCGCGGGTGACGCCGCCATCGCCATGCGCCTGCTATGGGTTTCAAACATTATTAATCTGATTCTCGATCCCTGCCTGATTTTTGGGTGGGGACCGTTTCCTCGCCTCGGAGTAACTGGCGCCGCTCTTGCCACTTTCACCGGACGCAGTATCGGCGTGGGCTATCAGTTCTATCGCCTGCTCCGCGGAACCGAACGCATCCGCGTCCTGACGGGGCAGATTCGCGTCAATGTCAGCGTTTTGCTGCGGCTGGTGCGAGTGTCATTGACGGGAATCCTGCAGTTCGCCATCGCCCACACCAGCTGGATCGGACTAGTCCGCATCGTGAGCGTCTTCGGAGCCACCGCGCTAGCGGGTTACACGATCGCAATTCGCGTCGTCATATTTGTCATTCTGCCGTCGTGGGGACTCAGCAACGCGGCCGCTACGCTCGTGGGCCAGAATCTGGGGGCGAACAAACCCGAGCGCGCCGAACAAGCCGTCTGGCGCACCGGCTTCTACAACATGCTCTTCCTCGGATCGGTGGGCGTGTTCTTCATACTCATGGCCGAGCCCATCGCTCGCCTGTTCACCCGTGATGCCGCGGTCATTCCGCTGGCGGCAACCTGCCTGCGCATTATCAGCTACGGCAACATCGGCTACGCCTACGGCATGGTCATGCTTCAGGCCTTCAACGGCGCTGGCGACACTGTCACTCCCACCATCGTAAATTTCTTCGGCTTCTGGGTGGTGGAGATTCCGCTGGCCTATTGGCTCGCGATCCCTATGCATTTGCATTCGAACGGCGCATATATCGCGATCGTGGTCGCCGAATGTTCAATCGCCGCCACCAGCGCGGTGCTGTTCAAGCGGGGGAAGTGGAAGAAACAGAAAATATAAAAAAGGCTGTGCACAACCGCCTCATTCTTACAAATGTCCTCGGGACCGCCCTAAGACGAAGGACTCACTTCAGTCCCAAAGCCCGCAACACGCCGTCATCCGCGACGGTCTTTCCATCTTTCTTTGTGACCACGCCAAACGATCCCGAGTAATCCCACATCGTCCAGCCTATTCCGTTGCGCTCAAGCGCTGTCCGCACATCGTGTATCCACGCGTCGCGATCCTCGGGATCCGAGTACGCACGATAGACGCCGAACTCGTTACACACCAGCGGCACTCCGCGTCGCTGCGCCCACGCCGCCGCCTGCTTTATCTCCGATTCAATGCGGTCCGCGCCCCAGTGATCGCGTCCATAGCGAATCATCTGCAATCGGTCGACTTCATCCGGCACCAGAGGCGCAACCATCTCGGCATTCTCTGGGCTTGACGGATACTTCAAACCACGTAGCCAGTGCCAGTAATACGCGCCCCAAGTCGCGCCCTGATGCGTGAAAATATGCGGCTCATAAAAATGAAAGTTGTAAATGACATTCGGGTCGTGCAGCGGCTCCTGAAACACCAGTTCGTCATCGCTCGACCAGCGCGCTCCCGCCGCGATAATCGTAAGCCCCGGCGCGCCCTCGCGGACGGCTGCGGCCACCTTCATCTGCACACCGAGCCAGCGATATCGATCAGTAAATTCCGGCTCATTCATAATTTCTAGAAACACGCGGTCCGCATCCCAGGTCGAGTAGTGCTGAGCCAGCGCTCGCCAGAAATCGGCAAAGCGCTCGACGAATTCATCATCCTTCGTGAGCCGCGCCTTGAAATCGCTTTCCGGATGCAGATCGATCACCACTGCCAGCCCATGATCGAGAATCATCTTCACCGCAGCATCCAAGTAACCCAGATATTCGACCGGAATTTTATTTGGCTCGCGCGTCAGCATTGGCTCGGGATTTACGCTCAACCGAACATGATCGAAGCCCATCGACTTGATCAGCGCAATGTCATCAGCCGTCGTCCACGACTGAAAATGTTCCGCCGTGTAGCCGCGTTTGTCGTAGACCTGCGCAAACCACTCGCTGGCGTTGATGCCCCTCTTCAACCGCTCGGCGCGCGCAAACGCTAGCGGAGAACGATACGCCGATCCACTACCACCTGCGTGGCCCGTCTGTGCCAGCGCGCAACCTGTGATAAGAATTGTTGACAGTAAAATCGAGTTCCACAATTTCGCTCGACTCAGCTTCACGGGCGCTAATCTCGCTAGATTCATCGTGGCAATCCCTTCGGCGTTGATAGACTGATGACGATAAATCTAAACTAGCCCATGCTCCCTTGCCAGCGGCATCTTTTCGATATTCCCGACGACATTGCCTATCTCAACTGCGCCTATATGTCGCCATTGCTGAAGTCGGCGCTGGAGGCCGGAATCGTGGGCCTCGGCCGCAAGGCGCATCCGTGGGAGATCACTCCTGAGAAGTTTTTTACTGGCTCTGAGGAATTCCGCGTAACCGCTGCGCAATTGATCGACGCTTCGCCCAACGACATCGCCATCGTTCCTTCGGCTAGTTACGGCATTTCGACAGCCGCCCGGAATTTGCACATCAAGAAAGGCCAAAGCATTCTAGTGCTGGAGGAGCAGTTCCCGTCCCACTACTATGCCTGGCAGCGGCGTGCCGAGGAGACGGGTGCTCAACTGAAAGTCGTCGCCTGGCCCAGAGATGAAGATCAAGACTGGACTGCAGCTGTTCTGAATGCACTTACCGAAGACGTAGCCATCGCAGCGCTGCCCAACGTGCAGTGGACAAGCGGAGGAAGACTCGACCTGGTCCGCATCGGCCAAGCTTGTCGCAAGATCGGAGCTACGCTCGCGCTTGATCTCACCCAATCGCTCGGCGCGCTGCCCTTCAGCGTGAAGGACGTGCAGCCGGATTTCGCCGTGGCCGCGAGCTACAAATGGCTGCTCGGCCCTTACTCCGTCGGACTTCTCTATGTCGCTCCTCAGCGCCAGAGCGGAATGCCGCTCGAAGAAAATTGGATTCAACGCTCGAACGCCCGCGATTTTTCGAGCCTCATTCTGTATACCGATGATTACGACGCAGGCGCCCGCCGATTCGATATGGGTGAGCGTTCTAACTTCGCGTTGCTGCCCGCTGCTCGGCGTGCCATGAAGCAACTGCTGGAGTGGAAGGTAGAGCAAGTTTCCGAAACCGTTGGCGCGCTCAATGCACATCTCGCCAAAGCCGTGTCAGACATAGGATTTCACGCGCCCGCCGAACCCTTGCGCGCTCCACATTATTTAGCCTTGCGAAGAAACAATCCAATACCGAAGGAACTCCCCGAATTACTCGCGCACGAGAAAGTATTTGTCAGCGTTCGTGGAAGTTCGATCAGAGTAACGCCGCACGTCTACAACACGGTCGAAGACTGCGAGCGCCTAATATCCTGCCTGCGCCGCATCGCGGCCGTGAAAACGACTGCATGAGAATTATGGTTTGAGAGCTACTGCTTGAGCGCCGCCCCGCGCCGTTGCGCGATCGATGCGGCTTCACTCGCCGGATTCTCTTTCGCTACCTGGTCGTAAATCTTCTTGGCTTCATCCGGCTTCTGTCGCGACTCGTAGAAGCTCGCGAGCTCAAGCTGCGCCGTCGCCTTGCTGACGACGATCGTAGGCTTGTCGATCAACTGTTTATAGAGATCGATCGCTTGCGTGTCTTTTTTCTCGGCGCGATAAACCGAAGCCAGCGCAAACTTGCCGAGCGCCGCCAGATCGGAGTTCGAAGAACCGGCGGCTTCCTGCAAATTGCGCTCCGCCGCCGTGTTGTCGTTCAGTTGCGCCGAAGCCAATCCTACAAAATAGCGCGCCATATCGGCAGTATGAGTGTGCGGATAATTATCGACAATCGCCTGGAACTGTTTGCGCGCCGCAGTGGCTCGCTCGTCTGACGACGCGAAGCTGTCATATCCCGATTGCGCGGGCACTCCCGCCGGACGCACCGGAGTTTCAAACGTTCGCACCGCCGTCGAAAGCTCGGCGCTCGCCTTTTCGTCCTGTTGGTTGACGTAGTACCACCCGCCAAATGCAATCGCCGCAATCACGACGACCGCAATCACCGCGGCAATCAGTTTGGCCTGGTGTTCGACAGTCCAATGGGCCGCGTTCCCCGCTGCCTCGAATGTGACCTTGCTAAAGCGGTCTTCTTTCAGTTGTCGCCGGGTTTCTGCGCGCACAGGTTTCCTTCTTCGCTTAAAGGTAGGATGACAATTAGTTAGTTTAACAGGCGGATTTCCAGAGCGTCAAAGCGGCGGCTTAAATATGTTGACTCATCACTACTTCGCCCGCCATTTTCAATTAGCGCTATGGCCCGTTAGCGCCAACGAATGTTGGAACACATGCAGATTCAGCGTAGAGTGTTCGTGTGAAACTGATAGCCCGAAGAATGGTTGTGCTCGTCGCAGCCGCTTGTTTAATGATGGCTTCATGCTCACGAACGCAGGGCAAGCCGCAGGAGTCTGCTGGGCCGACCGTGGACGTGCCTGAGTTTGTGATAGCGGTCAAACTCTCGCCACAAGCGGAAACTCGTCTTAAGAGTATTCACGAGTCCATCGAGGTCCTTGCTATGTTCGACGGCGACCCATTGCCCGGCCAAGGCAAGTACAATCCGCCTAATCGAGACGTAGTGCTGGGGAGCGCCGAAAGGCCCGTCGATGCAAACAATGAGGCGAGATTCAAAAACGTCAGAGTACCTTTGAGCGATTGGAATCGACTCGCTGACAAGGACTACTTCGTAACCATCAATACCTTTTCCGCAAGGAAAGCTGATGAGAACAACCTGCTAGATTGCGATGACCCTATGTCCCGCAGAATCGAGAGCTTTCGGGGAAAAACGATAGAGGTTCGATGCGGGTTGATAGGGGAGCCGCACAATCTCCCAAAGTAACTGTTGCAACATCGCGATTTCATTCATTGAAACGGACGGACACTACAGCACATAGAGTCGCAGCATCCACCACACAAGGAATATTGCAACAATTGCTCCCGCAATATGGACGATCCAGTCGCCACCTGTTTTCGGATTGCCGAGATTGAACACGATGGAATCG
>Ga0182024_10000655_pt1 | contig 89887 bp, 86 predicted proteins | sample P32metaG_FD_120480 | JGI IMG/M metagenome (GOLD analysis project Ga0182024, IMG submission 120480) | Permafrost microbial communities from Stordalen Mire, Sweden - P3-2 metaG (Illumina Assembly) | ecosystem: Environmental > Terrestrial > Soil > Wetlands > Permafrost | place: Sweden: Stordalen... | reverse complement strand
CCGCTTCAGGATTCGCGCCCGGCGTAGCGGGCACCTCGGCCAGCGCGAACTCGGCGGGGCTGAGCGGCTTCAACTCTTACACCGCTGGCGCCACGGGCAGCTTCCCCACGGGAGTAGCGGGCAGCGTGAACGGTCCCACGGGAGCGGGAGTCGCGGGCAATGCACAAATGGCCGGTGCGGCTGGCATGAGCGGGTTTAACAGCGCAACCACCGGCTTCGCGGTGGGTGTAGCGGGCGGTTCGGCCAGCGCGAGCGGAGCGGGGGTGAATGGAAACAACTCTTACACCGCTGGCGCCACGGGCAGCTTTCCCACGGGCGTATCGGGCAACGTGAACGGTCCCACGGGAGCGGGAGTCTCGGGCAATGCGCAAATGGCCGGTGCGGTTGGCGTGAACGGATATAACAACGCGACTACCGGTTATGCAATAGGTGTACAGGGCAACACGAACAGCAATGCCGGCGCCGGGGTAGCGGGAAACGCCGGCTCGGGTGCGTTCGGGGTCAGCGGATTTAATGGTGGCACGTCCGGATACGGAGTGGGCACGCAGGGTGCATCCAGCAGCCCGCAAGGCATCGGCGTCCTGGCGGTGGATTGGAATTGCGTCCCAGGTGGATGTAATCTCGTTGCTGGAACGGCAGCGCAGCTTCAGACGGCAACCACAGGAGTGCTGCTACAGGGTTTGTCGGGCGCCGCGGGAGCCAATAACAATACCGCCACCCAGGTCTTCGCGGTCGATGGCGCTGGCGATGGTACTTTCGCCGGCAATGTGAATATCAGCGGCAACCTGGTCGTCGCGGGGGGGACCGCCAGCAATAACGGCGCCAGGATAGCGGGAAATTCATCGCAAGCCGACGCAGCAGGCGTGAGCGGAAATAACAGCGCGACCACCGGCTACGCAGTGGGTGTACAGGGCAGCACGAACAGCAATGGCGGCGCCGGGGTGCAAGGAAACGCCGGCCCTGGTGCGTTCGCGGTCAGCGGATTTAATGGCGGCACGTCCGGATACGCAGTGGGAACGCAGGGTGCTTCCAGCAGCCCGCAGGGCATCGGCGTCCTAGGGGTGGATTGGGCTTGCAGCCCAACTGGATGTACTCTCGTTGCTGGACAGGCATTGCAGCTTCAGACGGCAACCACAGGAATACTGATACAGGGTTTGGCGGCCGCCGCGGGAGCCAATAACGGTACCGCCACCCAGGTCTTCGGGGTCAATGGCGCTGGCGATGGTGTTTTCGCCGGCGATGTGAATATCGGCGGCAACCTGATCGTCACCGGCAACGTGACCAAGGGCGGCGGCAGTTTCCGCATCGACCATCCGCTCGACCCCGAAAACAAGTATCTCTATCACTCGTTTGTGGAATCTCCGGACATGAAGAACATCTACGATGGCCTCGTGGTGCTGGATGAGAACGGCGAAGTAACCGTCACTGTGCCAGACTGGTTCGAGGCGCTGAACCAGGATTTCCGCTACCAGCTCACATGCATTGGCGGATATGCTCCGGTGTATATCGCGACGGAGATCTCCGGAAACCAGTTCCGAATCGCGGGCGGTCGCGCGGGATTGAAAGTATCCTGGCAAGTCACCGGCGTTCGCCATGATGCTTACGCCAACGCACATCGCATTCCGGTGGAAGTCGAGAAACCGGCGAGCGAGCGGGGAACCGTAACTCAGCTTGGGCAAGGGCCATCATTGGCTCGAAACTAAGCTATTTCGGCTAAAAAGCCTTGCCACCGCTCATCTGCGCCAAGCCTGCCCTTAGGGATTTTGCATCCCTCGGTCACGCGATACTTTATGCCCTCAAGCGGGACCCGAAGAAGGCCGAGCGGTGCTTCAGCGCCGGCAAAGTCTTACTCAGATGCTCTTCTGGCTCCTTTCGTAGTACGCACAGAGAGAGCGACGCGTTCATCCGACCTCGCTCCCTGCCGTGCTGGCGCAGTAATTGGTTAGCTTCTATCAGCGGCGCGGATGGCCGATCTCGGCCGTGGCCGCTTCCCGGAAGGAGTTTCGGAACGAACAACGTTGCCAAATGTGCGTGAAATAGCCCTAATTCGTTACACCTCGTCCTGGTGGGCTTGCCGTATGCTCTTAGAATGGACGAAATGCGGACGGCGGCAGAGCCCCAGGACACCCCCAGCACCACCCGCCGTACCTTCTACATCTCTGCAATCTACGGTCTCGGGGCGATCATCACGGCCGCTCTCGGCCTGCCCGCCGTGGTTTACCTGCTGGTGCCGCCGCGCATGCGCCGTCAAAGCGCCTGGGCCGACGCTGGAGACATCAGCCAGCTGGCGCTCCATTCTCCCGTCGAGATGACCTTCCGGCGTAACCGCGTCGACGGGTGGAAAGTCACCAGCGAGAAGAGCACTGCCTGGGTGGTCAAGAATTCGGCCAATCAAGTGACGGCCTTCTCCCCGCAATGCACCCACCTGGGCTGCGCCTACCATTGGGACCAGACGCAGAATGAATTCGTCTGCCCCTGCCACAACTCGCTGTTCTCGATCGACGGCAAAGTGCTGGGCGGACCCGCCCCACGCCCGCTCGATCGTTACGTCACCAAAATTGAAGGAAACAAGCTGTTGCTGGGGCCCGTCGAGCCGGGGCAGAACTCATGATAAAGCGGCTGAGGGAACTGAACGAATGGCTGGATCACCGGACAGGGCTACCGACGGCCGCCCGCAATTTTCTGTACGAGGAGATTCCCGCATCGAGTGGATGGCACCAGGTGCTGGGCAGTGTAGCGATGTTCCTGTTTCTGGTGCAGGCCTTCACTGGGGCGCTGCTGGCCTTTAATTACGCTCCCACACCAGGCGAGGCGTACAACAGCCTGCGCTACATTCTGACCGACCTGACGGCGGGCCACCTTATGCGCGGTCTGCATCACTGGGGCGCCAGCATGATGATCGTGGTGGTGGTGATGCACATGGTCCAGGTGTTCTTGTATGGAGCATACAAAAAGCCCCGCGAGACCACCTGGATGGTCGGCGTCGTCCTGCTGCTCCTGACGCTGGCGTATGGGCTGACGGGTTACCTTCTGCCTTGGGACAATCGCGCCTACTGGGGAACTGTGGTCACCACCAAGATCGCCGCGGGGGCGCCTCTGCTAGGACCCTACCTCACACGTCTGCTGGGTGGCGAGGGATCCATTGGGGTGGTCACCTTTGCGCGTTTCTTCGGGATGCACGTTCTCCTGCTGCCGCCCGCTACCGCTCTCCTGATCGCTGTCCACGTATATCTGGTGCGCAAACACGGTGTGGCGCCCGCTCCCGGTGATGAACTGCTGCCCAAGAAAAAGTTCTATCCCGAGCAGGTTTTCAAGGATACGGTCGCCATCTTTATCGCGTTTGCCATTCTGTTTACTATGGCGCTGGCGGTGCGGGTTCCGCTGGAACAACTGGCCGACCCGACCGACACGGCGTACATCCCACGTCCCGAATGGTATTTTCTGTTTCTCTTCCAGTTTCTGAAACTCATGCCCGGCGCGCTGGAGGTGTTTGGCAGTATCGTGTTGCCGGGGATAGCTGTGCTTACCCTAATCCTGGTTCCCTTCATCGATCGCGGCCAGATCATGCGAGTGACAAAGCGGACCTTCGCAGCGGCCGTTGTTATTCTGGCGGCGCTCGCTTGGACGGGGCTGACGACGGCGGCGGTAGTCGCCACACCGAAGGAAGCTAGCGAAGTCGCGGTGGATTATTCCGCGCCCACCGACTGGATGGAACTTTCGCCAGAGGAGATGGCCGGAGTCGGCTACTTCCGGCAGGAGAACTGCATTAGCTGTCATGCGGTGGGCGGAAACGGCGCGACGATCGGGCCGGACCTGACCAAGACCACTATTCACCGCAATGCGGCCTGGATGATCGAGCATTTCAAGAGTCCGGCTGGCGTGCGGCCGGGCACCTCGATGCCGCCCATCCAACTCAGCGACCCACAGTTGAACTCGCTGGCGGCGTTTCTGCTCAAGCTCAACCCGGATAATGCCACGGCGCTCGACGCGGCCCCGTCGTTTGCGGTGGAAGGCGCTTTGGTTTACCAAGCGAATCATTGCGGCGACTGCCACAAGGTGAACAGCGCCGGCATGAACGTGGGACCATCGCTGAACGGACTCGACAAGCGCCGCAGCCGCAGTTGGGTGGAGGATCATTTCGTGGATCCGCCCAAGCTTTCGCCCGGCAGCATCATGCCTCCGTATAAGCTTTCGCAGAAGGATCTGGATAGCCTGACGGCGTACCTGTTCTCGCTACCGGGGTAGCGCTGGCGGTCGTGGCTCGGCAACACGATGCTTCGGCGCGAGCGAGTTGTGCGTTACCGAACCGCGACCGTCGGGAGCGGGGGGTTGGCCTCAGAACGCGCCGGCCGAGCGGATTCCCTCGCACTGCAGCGCCGTGGCCATCTTTTTCAGCGCGACCTTGTGAATCTGGGAGACCCGGCTCTCGTTCACGCCCAGGATATCGCCAATCTCTTTCATGGTCATGTCGTTGGTGTAGTACAAGAACACCACTTTCTGATATCGCTCCGGCAGGTGCTCCATGGCCCGCGCAAGCTTCGACTGCAGTTGCCTGTGCGCGCAGACGCGATCGGGTTGCAGATCGGCGGTATCGGCGAACTCCTGAATGCGGTCGCGCTCATCATCGTTGTGCGCCGAGCCGGAGACCAGCCCGATGGTTCGCAACTCGCCTACCATCCGCTGCCAGCGCTCGATACCGACGCCCATTTCCTGGGCTAATTCCGAATCGTTGGGAGTCCGGCCCAGCTTGGTAGCGAGGTCGCGCGTGATGGAATCGATGTGCTTCTGGCGCTTGCGCATGTCCCGTGAAGCCCAGTCGAGCTGCCGCAAGCTGTCCAGAATGGCGCCTTTAACACGGTGTTTGGCATAGCTCCGAAACTCTACATTCTTGGCGGCATCGAACTTCTCGACCGCATCGAACAAGCCCATCACACCGGCATGGATCAGGTCGTCCAACTCCACGTGTACCGGCAGATTCTCATGCACGCGAATCGCGATCGCTTTGACGAGCGAGAGATTATCGAGCACGATCTGATCGCGATCTTCCCGGGAGACTCGGGGTTGCCGCCGTAGAGACACACGTTGCACCTGCATGGTTTTTTCTTCCTTTTCCGCTTTTTCTGGATTGCCGGTTGTTGCGTCCGACAGCCTTAGAAATGCAAGTGCGTTGCCAGATACTTTAGGGTATAAATACCTTATTTTCAACTAGGGTGGAGGCAGAGCGATGATCCGTTTTGGAACGTGTTCCAGATTGAAACGCGGAGTGTTCCCAAACCGTACGGTTGGGCGTTTTAGGCTTGGCTAGCGGCTCGGTGGCGCTGGCGGAGCGCTTTTCTCTTGACCATAACGACCGGTCGTGCTATTTTGCGGGTAATGGGAAATGCAGCGTCCACCCGTGAACGGATTCTCGACCAGGGACTCGCCCTGATGAGCCAATCGGGCCTGGAAGGCGTTACACTCGGCGTGCTTGCCGATCAAGTAGGGATGTCCAAGAGTGGTTTGTTCGCGCACTTTCGATCGAAAGAGGAAGTGCAAATCAGGCTACTGGAGCATACGGCGGAAGTGGGGGCCGCGCGCATCATCGCGCCGTCTATGAAGGAGCCCGAAGGACTTCCTCGCCTGAAGGCGCTGGTGAAAAACTGGTTTGGCTGGGCTCCACGTGCAGGCCTGCCGGGCGGATGCCCGGTGGCGGCTGGACTGTTTGAGTTCGACGACGTGGAAGGTCCGGTGCGCAACAAAATCGCGGAAATGGAAGCTCAGTGGCGCACTCTGCTGACGAAGACCGTCAGAGACGCGAGCTCGCTGGGACGTCTCCGGAGCGATCTGGACGCCGCCCAATTCGTGTGGGAGCTGTGTGGCATCTATCTGAGCCATCACGCCGCGCAACGTTTTCTGAGATCACCCGATGCGGACCGGCGGGCGCAGACCGCGTTCGCGGCGCTTTTAGAGCGGGCGGCACCGGTTCGCCGCAAGAAAAAGCCAAGCTAACCAACCGTTGAAGTAGATTCAGACCCCTGGGATGACGAGTCGAGGCGTTTCGCACAACGCCGCGGGTGAGGTGTGTACGTTGTTAAGGAGCGAAGAAAAGACCATGAGCGAAGGAGAAGACGAGGTCATCAAACGAAGAGATTTCGGTAAGCGACTAGAGACTACCGCGCTGGTTTCCGCGGTGCTTGGGGCACAGGAGAGCGAGGCGGAAGAGGCCCTTCCGCAGGGAGAGTAGCTCGAGGTGGGCATGCTGCTCTATCCACAGCTAACGCGGTTGGACCTGCTAGGCCCGCAGACGGTGCTCTCCGCGCATGCCAAGGTCCACCTTATTTGGAAAACCCGAGACATGATCCGGACGGATACCGGCATCGGAATCCAGCCGACGGCCACTTTCAACGAATGCCCGAAAGACCTGGATGTACTGTTCGTGCCTGGTGGACCGGGCATGATTCGCGTAATGAAAGATCAGGCCGTCCTCACGTTTCTTGCGGATCGTGGCGCGAGGGCGAAATGCGTAACTTCCGTATGCTCGGGATCGGTCATTTTGGGGGCGGCAGGTTTGCTCCGTGGCTACAAAGCCACATCGCATTGGGCGGCAGCCGCTCTGCTCCCTCTGTTCGAAGCAGAAATGGCGGAAGGGCGAGTGGTGACCGATCGCAACCGGATCACCGGAGGGGGCGTGACCGCCGGAATAGACTTCGGCTTGGTCCTGCTTGCGAAACTGCGCGGGGACGACGCTGCGAAGGTGACGCAACTGGCGATGGAATACGATCCCCAGCCCCCATTCCATGCCGGATCGCCGAAGGGCGCTGGCGAAGCAATGACGCATAAAATGCGGGCGTCGCTGGAGCCACTCAACCGGCAGACCCGACAGGTTGCCGCCGAGATCGCAGCAGGGCAAAGGAACCCTATATGAGAACCGCCAATTTTGACACAACCGTTCAATGGATTGCGCCCGTGGTCATCGCGATGGTTTTTATTCTGCTGACCTCGCTGATCCCTGAGCCGGCCCGGAAAAAATTCATGGCAGTTTTGCTTGCGGGCGCCGGCGGAGCCTATTTGAGCGGAGGCGGATTCGGTCTCTGGGAAATGGCCTTCTGCACGGTGTTAGCAGTCTGCGCATACAACGGCCTGCGGTCGTATCACTTTAGTGGAATCGGCTGGCTGCTGCACACGGGGTGGGATATTCTGCATCACCTATACGGCAATCCGCTGATCCCGTTTGACCTCACGTCATCGCTGGGCTGTGCCATCTGCGACCCCGTAATCGCCGTTTGGTGCTTCGCGGGCGCGCCTTCGCTGTGGGAGGTCCTTCGGAAAAACGCACTCTGGACATCTCGACTTGAGTAGCCGACCGACCGGCGGCAAAGACCGCCGGCGTTACGTGGCGATCTTTGTCGCCGGCTTCGGCAGGCTGAATGCCTGCCCAGGAAGAACCAGTTTTTCGGCAACCTTCTTAGAATACGAGGCGAAGGCCCACCTGGAGGCGGCGCGCATTGGTGCCATCGGGAAAGCCCTGCGCGGCGTTGCCTGCGCCTGCGCCCGGCGCCGGTTTGAGGGTGCCCGTCTGGGTTCCGTTCAGCAATCCTGGCGGCAGCACGGCTACCGAGGTGTACGCAATGTTGTTCACGCCGGTGTTGTACTGCATATTGAACACGTTGTACCCCTCGAACATGAGCGTCGCCTTGATCCGTTCGTTGATCGTGAACTGGCGCGCCACGCGTGCATCCACGTTGTACTCAGGGCCGGTTAGGAGGCTATTGATGGGCAAAAAAGGCACGCGCGCCCAGCCGCCCGAACCGTTTAGTGAACTGGTGTAATTCATCGTGACACCGGAGAATTGCTGGCCCTGAACGTCCACGATTGGCGTGGCCGGTTGCGATGAGGCCAGGATGGTGAAGGTGGAGAGTTGCCACCCATTGATCAGACGCCGGGCCATAGCGGAACTGCTCCTGGCGATGGTGGGCTCCCACAGCCCTTGGATGGCAACGCGTTGGCGCTGGTCGAATGAAGAATTGCCCCGGTCGTCGGCGTAATCGGCGTTGAGGGTGCTCGAAAAGGCGGTGCCGAACGGGGCATTCTGGCCGGCGTTATCGAGAGCATGGGAGAAGGTGTAGGAGGCTTCCAGACCCAGGCCGTGGGACATGCGCTTATGCACCTGAAGCGACGCCGCGTTATACCAGGACGATCCTCCGTTCTCTATTTGGTAGATATGCGCGAAGCTCGCATTGTTCTTGGCAGTAATGTAGTTCGTCGTGGTATAGGTGCCGACTATTTGCCCGGCGGCGTTGTCGATATTGTAGGCCTCGGTGGTGATCTGGGTGCTAGCGGGGTTAGCCTGATTGAAATCCTGCGTGGTCCAGAGTTTGTAGCCGCGGATGTGTTGAAGGCTTAGCGTCACGGTGGTGCCCGCGCCGAGGTTCCTCTCGATGGCCGCCGAGGCTTCCTGCGTGTACGGGTTGGTGAACTTGGTTGTAGCGTATGCCAGGTTCTCGCTCCCGTTGGGGACGTTGTTCGCCGACGGAAAGACCTGAGGAAAGACCGGCGCGCCAGCCTGATTCGGGGTCACTGTAATATTGGTTTGGTATATGGCATTTCCGAGATACAACGCATCGATCAGTTGGCCCGAGAACGGAGCGTAGTGGAATCCAAATCCGGCGCGGACTACAGTCCGGTTGTCCAGCAGGTAGGCAACGCCGGCGCGCGGGGCGATATCCAGCCAGGGCGAGGTGATGGTGCCGGTTTGGTAGTTGGCCGTGTTGACGTCGGTAGGCTGCGGCAGGCGGGGCTTTTCATAGCGCAGACCGTAACTGAATGTCAGCCGCGCCGAAAGCTTATAGGTATCCTCGGCGTACGCGTTCTCCTGTCGCATGCGGATGTGTCGGATGGGGTCGCCGAAAGTCTGTGTGAAGGTGGTGTAATTCCTTTGCCCGGTGAGCGCAAAATCCTGCGCGAAGGCCGTTAAAGAGGGGTATTGGTAATAGCCGGCGGCGTCGCTGAGCGAGTTGATATAGTCCCAGTTCTTGTACAGTTCCGCGCCGATCTTGATGGTGTGAGAGCCTAAAGTCCAACTGGCATTGTCGACGAATTGCACGCGGTGCTCGCTGGGAAGGACGGCGGTAGTGGGCTGTGGTGCGCCGACGTTAGTGCCGGCAATCGAGATGCCGAGCAGCCCGGTAGCGAGGCCCGGCACCGATGATGCGCTCTCTGTCACGCGGTCCTGGTACCAGGCGATCTTCAAGTCGTTGGTCATCATGTTAACGGTGGTAAAAGTCCACCCGGCCCGGGCGTAGCGTGTCTGTTCGCGCAATAGCGGGTCGCCGTACATGCCGCCATTGGCCGCGACCGTTTCGGTCTCGGCCAGGCTGGGCGCGTGCCACTGCATCCCGCCGGCGTCGAAACTCAAGTTGTTGCGTTGGCTGCGGCGATAATCGATCTTCGCCAGGCCGTGGTAGGTATGCTCCCAGAGCGGCTCCAGCACGTTCATCTGCGACTTCAGGAATCGTGTGGCTACGAAGCATTGGGCCGCGGTGGCCTGGCAGTTGGACGGCAGAACGAAGGTGCCGGTGGGATCGGCGATCAGCGGGTTGGTAATGCGATTCAGGCCCTCCGCGCTGCGGTCGAGCGCTTCGAAATTCAGGAAGAAGAAGAGATTATCCCCGCGAATCGGGCCTCCCAGGCTGCCGCCCGCCTGGCTCTGCCGCTGCCGGGTGTCGAAGCCCGCCGCATAGCGGTCCGAGGCCTGCCATGAGTTGTTTCGAAAAAAACCGTACGCCTCGCCGTGGTAGGCGGTGGTTCCGCTGTGCGTTCCGGCGTCGAGAAAACCTCCACTGGTGCCTCCGAATTCAGGGTTAAAGTTGGCGGAAGCTGTGTAGAAGTCCCGCACGGCATCCACGGTTACGGGGTCCGGGGTGCCGGGCCGGTTGAGAAAATAGTTATCGGTGACGGAGATCCCATCGATGAGGAGGAGGTTCGTAAACGGCACACCGTGAAACACCATCACACCCGGAGCGGAGTCTGCCATGACCACGGCAGGGGCCAGTGGAACCAGCGCTTCCAACCTCTGTCCGCTGTTCGGTGTGGTATCGAGCTGCTCGGATGTGTTCACCTCTCCGAGGCCGCGGGGGTAATCCTCCGCCAGGCGCACCCCGCCTTGCGATTCGGCCTTCACGCCGCTATCGGGGCTCTCTGCGGCTTCGAGAACGATCTCGAAACTCAGCTTCTGGCCGGTGGAAACCGTGAAGGGCATGGAATCCCAGCCGGCAAAATCCTTGCGGGACACCTTGAGGCGATAACCCGCCGCAGGAGCCACTGTGTGCGCGGCGAACACGCCATCATCAGTGGTTTCCAACGTGCGCTTGGTGCCCAGGGCTTCATTGGACAGCACGACTATGGTATCGGGCAAGCCGTTGCCGGCACGGTCGGAAATGACTCCCAGGACCGAACCAAATCCACCTGCCGCCTGACCCCAGGCGCTCCCACACGACAAGAGCGCAGCTATAGACAAAACGATTCCGCTTCTCATTTTTTACGCTAACCTTATAGATTACAGGATAAAGTGCAGGTGGTAAGACCCAGTTTGGGTTAGAAGCGCTTAAGGCGGCCTAGGTTTCACGAGTTTTTCTTCATGCAATCTTCTGGCCGGTCCACGCCGGAAACCTGACGCCGCCGCGCTTCGTCTACCGATCTTCTACTTTGGGTGAGGTTAAAAGGTGAAACGAATTTCCTACCGAAGAACTGTCTGCTCCCTGGTCGCAGTAGCGTTTTTCGCGCCATCCCCCGGCCGGGCGCAAGCACCGGCATACACGATTTCGACCGTGGCAGGCGATGCGACCAACGGCTATTCCGGAGACGGAGGTCCGGCGACTCAGGCTGATCTCAATAACCCGTGCGGGCTGGCGGTGGATAGTTCGGGCAACCTCTACATTGGGGATCTCGGCAACTCGCGCATTCGCGAGGTGAGCGCGGGCATCATCAACACCGTGGCCGGGAACGGCACCGCCGGATATAGCGGGGACGGTGGGCCCTCCACCCAAGCCAATATCTCTAATCCTTGCGGTGTGGCCGTAGACTCTTCCGGCAACATCTACTTTTCGCAAACCGACATCACCAATTCCGCGGTTCGCGAAGCGGCCGCCAGCGGGACCATGAGCACCATCGCGGGGACTATACTGGGCGGTGGTTTTTCCGGAGACGGCTACCTGGCTAGCGACGCGCAGGTGAATGGTCCAAACGCCCTGGCGCTGGATAGCGCGCACAACCTGTACATCGTGGACACGCTCAACGATCGGATCCGCGAGATTACGACTAGCAACAACTACATCAACACTTTGGTTGGGAACGGAATTCCCCAATTCGCCGGCGACGGGGGCACGCCGATTCACGCCTCGCTGAATAATCCGCAAGGAATGGCTATGGACTCGGCGGGAAATCTGTACATCGCCGACACATTTAACAACCGTATCCGCAAAGTATCGGGCAACTTGATCACGACCATCGCGGGGATCGGTACCGCTGGATTTTCGGGGGATGGCGGCCCTGCCACCCAAGCTCAGCTCAACTTTCCCAAGGGAGTGGCTGTGGATGCCGCCGGGAACGTGTATATCGTGGATACCTACAACTGGCGCGTCCGCGTGGTGACGCCGGCTGGCGTTATCTACACGATCGCCGGAAGGTCTGCGAACGGCTATAGCGGAGACGGAGGGCCGGCCACCCTCGCCCGCCTCAATTTCCCGGAGGCCATCGCGCTGGGGCCCAATGGCACGCTCTATATTTCGGACACGCAGAACAATGTAATCCGGCTGCTCACCCCGGGGAACGGTCCTATCAATCCGGTTACGCCGCCGAGCGTCAGCAGCATAGTGAGCGCTTCCGCATGCGGCGATTACACCAGCGCGGCGCCAGGATCCTGGGTGGAAATTCATGGCGCGGCGCTCGCGGCCGACACGCGCATGTGGGCCGCCGGCGATTTCAACGGGATCAATGCCCCAACCTCGCTGGACGGAACTCAGGTGTTAATAGGCGGGCAGAATGCGGTTATTTCCTATATTAGTTCGACCCAGGTGAATGCACAAGTGCCGCTCGGTATCGGCACAGGGAATCAGACGGTAACTGTAAAATCGGCGAACGGAAGCAGTCCGCCCTTTACGATTCTGGTAAATGCGGCGCAGCCTGGGCTATGCCAGGGATTACAGGTTGGCGGTAACCAGTATCTATCGGCCGAGATCAACGGCACCACGACCGTGGTACTTCCGAGCGGCGCGAATCCCGCGGGCATCACCTCGCGGCCGGCCCATCCGGGAGAGGTCATCACCTTTTATGGCAACGGATTCGGCACGGTGACTCCCAGTGCAACCCAGGGGCAACTGGTTCAACAATCCAATCAACTGACCGCTTCGTTCGAGGTCTTCTTCGGGCAGACGCAAGCTACTGTGGACTACGCGGGACTCGCTCCGGGCAACGTCGGTCTCTATCAATTCAACGTGGTGGTGCCGAACATTCCCGACAGCGACGCCGTGCCGGTGACCTTCGCGCTGGACAACTTCGCCGGCGCACCGACGCTGTACACAGCCGTTCAACAGTAGGTCAGAGGCGCTCGAGGGTCAAGCGATCGAATTCGCCGGCAAAATATTTTTCGAGGGCATCTGTAAAGACCTGGTTTTCGGATGTGGCATGGGCGAACAGAGTCATCGAAGATCGAAACTTCAGATCGTCCGGATAGCCGAGGATCCGCTCGATGGGGCGTCCTTCGATCCGATTGACCAGGCGGGTGCATTCTGATAGCCGAGGGCCGAGAATCGGATGCTGCAAATATGCCGCGGCTTCCTTTAGCGAAGAGATCGCGTACTGGTTTGCCATCTGCGTGTGACCCAGGCCTTGGATCTGGGGAAAGATAAACCACATCCAATGGCTGCGCTTTTGGCCTTGGCGCAGCTCGGAGCAGACTTGATCGAAGACGGGGTCTTGAGCGTCGACGAAGCGTTGCAGATGGTAAGGGTCATCCACGGAGAAACATCGTATCAGGCACAGCTCTAGTAGGGCGGACCCCTGGTCCGCGGTCGGCCCCCTGGCCGACCTGCTTGGGGTTCGCGAGGCTTGATTCTCCAGGCGAAGAACGGGTCCAGGGGACCGTGCGGATCAGGGGGTCCGCCCTACCGGTTCCGCAAGACTAAGTGGCATTGGGCAGGGATGCCTGTGCTATTCTCCGGAACGACCCGAAGGTCGGTGCTATGGTGGTCAGCCTGTTTTGTAGGTTCCAATTCCTCAAGTTCAAAGGAGACACGAGATGCCTAGAGTTATCGTCACAGTGCAGGTTCAAGATGCGGCGAAGTGGGAAGCGGCATTTCGGACGCACGGCGACCTATTCCGTACCATGAGCCTGCGTGGACCGATCCAGTACGCGATCGCAGGGAATGAAGTTACGGCATGCATGGACACTGAAAACCTGGATAACTTTACAGGCGTCATGGAGTCGCAGGCGACGGCGCGGGCCAGGCGTTTCACCGCCCAGGAAATATCCAATTAGCACGGCTACGACCGGATTGACGTACGCATAGGTCCCCACCTTCGTCGGCGATTCATGATGAATTAGCCAAACGTAGGCGGTAAACGCGATGATGGAGCCGAAGACAATCAGATACAGCAACGAGAGCCACGCCCCGCTTGAGACGGCCCCGGGATGAAAATTACGAAGTTCTCCGAGCGCGGCCGCCACCAGAGTCAACAACACTCCTCCGGCGAGCATCTGTATCCCCGAGCTCATGGCTTTGGACGACGGAAGCGATAACTTTTGCATCAGAGCAGACGCTGCCGACCAACTCATCGATGCGATGATTAACGCCACGGCGCCCGCCCTATCGATCGGCGCCCCGCCCAGGTTCAACGAGTGGCTCACCAGCACGGCCACTCCCGCAATCCCAATCAAAAGCGCCGCGGACAAGCGCACGGTGAGCCTCTGGGTGCGCAGGAAAATGATTTCCGATAGCGTCATGAAAACCGTGATCGTGGCCATCATGACTGCGGCAATGCCCGATGGAACCCGCTGCTCAGCCCAGAACAACAGTCCGTAGTCGAGGACAAAGGCAAACAGGGCGAGTAAGAACGCCGACATCCATTGGCGCCCGCTCGGTGAGCGCTCGCCGCGAGCGATCATCCAGCCATAAAGAACGAGTCCCGCAATCAGGAACCGCAGCGCGGCTAGGAGGAACGGCGGAACTTCGCGGACCCCAACGCGAATTGCGAAAAATGTGGATCCCCAAACAACATAGATAATCGCGAAGGCCAGCAGAGTCTTCCCCATCGGGCGATGGGCCTTGGCTTCCATGGCAGATTCCTACCAGCACTCTACCAATTCGCTCACCAGACCGCTCAGGCGAGAATTCCTATGCCGGCGCTAATTTTGGATGCCGTTTATGCCACTCGGTTTCCCGCTCATAAGCCTGCGCCATGGCGAGAACTGTCGACTCCGCGAACGGCGCCCCGCTGATCTGCAGACCTATCGGTAATCCGGAATTAGTGAAGCCGCAAGGGACGGAGATGGTAGGCAGTCCTAAGACATCGAAAGGCGAAGTGTTTTGAATGCCGACCGAATCGAAATTCTTACTATCCGCGAAACTCTCCGCCGGGTGAGGCATGGTGGGAGTGATCAGCAGGTTCACATTCGAAAATGTCTTCTGGATTTCTCTACGCAGTAAGTTGGTTTGGCGAAGGGCCGCGGCATAGGCCGGCGCCTTTACATCGGCGGCGAATGCGATGATCCTGTCGCGCGTAAACGGCTGATACAGATTGGGGGATTCGGCGATCCACTTAGAATGGTACGCGTACGCCTCCGGTCCTATGATGGCGAGCATCAAGGGGAAGGTTGGCGGAAGCGTCGTTTCGGCTACGTGATTGCTGATCTTCCGCAGCACGGCAATCGCTGCTTCCACGGCCTGGGCGACTTCCGGATTGAGGTTCTCAAAAAAGGGCGATCGCGGAATACCCAAGCGAAGTTTGGACGTCTCCATCTTGAATGCGCGGGTATAATCCGGGACCGGCACGTCGACCGACGCGGGGTCCATTTGGTCATAACCGGCAATAGCGGCCAGCATCAAACCAGCGTCCTCCACGGTCTTGCATATCGGGCCTAGGTGGTCAAGCGTCCAGGAGAGCGGGATGACACCGCGCAGACTCACGCGGCCGTACGTGGGCTTGAATCCGACCACGCCGCAATACGAAGATGGTATCCGCACCGATCCGGCGGTATCGGTGCCGAGCGAACCGAAGCAAAGATCCGCGGCGGTAGCAGCGGCGGAACCGCCCGAAGATCCGCCCGCAATGTGGTCGAGCGCCCAGGGATTGTGCACGGCGCCGAAGTAACTGACATCCGACGTTCCACCGTAAGCGAATTCGTGCAGATTCAGCTTGCCGAGAATAACGGCGCCGGCGTCTTTCAATTTGCGGACAACTTCGGCGTCTTCGGCAGGCACCCTGTCTTTGAACAACCCGCTCGCCGCGGTAGTGAGAATCCCCGCTGTGTCGATATTGTCTTTCAAAGCGATCGGAATGCCGTGCAGCGGGCCTCGCCACTTCCCCCGCCGCTGCTCGGCCTCCATCTCTCGGGCCGTTTTGAGGGCTTGCTCGCTCGTGACCGTGATGAAAGCGTTCAGCGCGGGATTGTAGCGCTCTATTCGCTTCAGGCAAGCTTCGGTGAGGTCCACGGGCGATGCGGCTTTGCGGCGAAGCAACTCTGAAGCTTGCTTCAGTGTCAAGGCTGTCAAGTCTTGCGATTCTGCAGAAGCTGGCTTCAGAGCCACGCCGGCGGCCGTGGCACTGGCGGCTAAAATAAAGTTTCTTCGGCTTTGAGTGGACCGGTGCATGGCGCTCTCGTTAGTTCTTCGACACGCTCAAACCAGTAACCGTGACTTCCGTGTTGTGAGCGAAGCGCAGGCCATAAATGCCATCGGTGGATCTCAGCATTCCGGCCGTGACCAATGCGGCTTTGTTGTAACCCGTGACAACGGTTCCGTTAATCGAGCACTCCACGCGGTCGCCCTTCACCGAAAGAGCAATCTCCTGCGTCACGGGTTGTCCTACCGCCGCAGCCTTGTGGACTGCAGGACTCGTATCGCCGCGGAAACCGTTCATCTGGAACGCACCGGGACCGAAGCCACGCACGATGAATCTTCCGTCGCCATACGCCGCGCAGTAGAGATAGCTTTCGTTGGCAGTTCCCATTTCGTTGCCGGCAATAAAGATGCCATACGGATGTGGGTGGCTGTTCAGGTTCATGTACTTTGGCTCGGTAAACCTCGCTCTCACCGTGTAATCGCCCGTCGCCTTGCTGGCTGGGCTCCAATAAGTCACGGCAGGACCAGTGACGACATGGAATGTGTCGCCATCTCTAGTGAGCTTCGCATCGTTCAAGGTTCGGCCCGATCTCTCTTCGTTGGCGTCGATCTTGCCGGTCCACTGCGGGATGGAAATGCCGCCGCCAGGAACGGCTCGAGACGCGTCATCCTGGGCATCGAGCGCCGGCGCAAGCAGCAGGCAGAATGAGAAGGCGAGCCTGGAAAGGTAGACCAAACCCATAGCGTGTCCTTTCATAGGGATGTCATCGGGAGGGCTTTGCGTAATCGCGCAGGAATTGAACGAGTAATGCGCTCACCTGTTCCGGCTGCTCCTGCTGCACCCAATGTCCGGCGCCCTCGATTAGATGGAATCCCACCATCTTCGTGCAGGCGCTGTTGCGCATCTTGTCGACCGCGCCCGGCGTTTGATAGACGCCCCAATCGCTTTTCCCCGCGATGTACTGAGAGGGCACGTCAATCGTGCGTCCCGAAAAGGTCTGCATCTCGGCGATACTTCGGGGATCGGAGCCGCGCCGCACGCGATAGCCCTGCAGCGCGCCGGTGAAACCGGTCCGGCGGTACTCGGTCGCGTACACCTCAACTTCCGCTTCAGTCAGCCATTTACAATTCGCGATGTAATCCGCCGGCGGCATGAACGGGGTAATGTTGGCTGCCATGCCCTTGTCCTTCTCCATTACGTAATAGTTCGGAATTTGCGCCATCTCCTCGGCGGTGCGCGCCTTCAAGGGATGCGGATGGTTGCCCTTATTGTCGGCGCTCTTGCTGAAGTAATAGGCGCGGAAGAAATCGTGCAGCCCTTGCGGCGCATGCAGCATGTCGTCGTTGGCGCCGCGGGTGCGCTGATAGTTCTGATAATATTTCCGCGGCGGATTGAGCTTGGCCAGCTCGGTATCCAGCTCGTCGTCCGTAATGGCCCGCTTCGGCAGGGGCGCGCCGTTGGCCGTGTCGAAGGGCAGCGCAGGCGCGCCTTCAAATGGCGAGCTCATGATCGTGATCGACTGGAAAATATCGGGCCGGATCAACGCCGACCAGGAGGCGACCGGCGCGCCCGCATCGTGTCCCACGATCATCGCTACCGAGCGGTGGCCCAGCGCGTAGACCAGCCCGATGGCATCTCGGGTCATGTTGAGAATGCGGAACGGATCCGCATCGGCGTCGTAGGAATCGTCCCAGCCGATGGTGCGACCGTAGCCGCGCTGATCGGGGGCGATCACGTGATAGCCGGCGGCCGCCAGAGACGGCATCACCTTGCGCCAGCTATAGGCGAGTTCCGGGAAGCCGTGCAGGAGCAAGACCGCCGGCCGGCCAGGCGTTTCGTAACCTGCCTCTAGAATATGCACGGTCATGCCATTCACGTTGGCGATTTGGCGCGAGCGGATGCCGGCGGGGATGGTGCCGTTGCCGTAAGGCGGCAGCGTCGAAAAATCGGTTTGCACGATGGCGGCACGGACGGGCGTGGCTGGCGCGATCGCCAATCCGCCGAGCCCCGCGGCCGTCGCCAGGAAAGCGCGCCGCGAAGGGCTGCCACTACCACTGGACGACATTATCGGCATCCTCCACCACCACAACATCATATTTTTCCAACATGGGCATCACGACCTTTTCCAGTTCGCCCTTCCAAAGCTCACCCTCATAGAACTTGGCTTTCATCGGCTCACGCGAAGCCAGGTCGGGAAACCCGCGCATAAAGAAGAAGGTATCGGAATCTTCGACCGAATGAAACGGACCCAATATTTTCATCCCGATTTCGGTGTGCGCCGGAATAGCCTTGGTACGGAATATCTCAAGGAACTGCGAGCGCCGGCCGGGCTTGGTTTTATAGGTGCGCATTTCGATGATCATCGCAGCCTCCTCCATCATGCCGGAACGGGATCGCCGCCGAAACTACTTCGCGTTGAGCCCCTCGGTCAGTTCGATATAGGTTCCGTTAGGGTCGGTAATGAACGCGATCTTGAGGCCCATTCTGGCGGATGCGTCGGTGTACGGCACGTCCAGCTTCTGCCCGTCCGCAGCCAGGCGCTCGGTGAACGCCTTGAGGTCTTTCACTTCGAAGCCGATGTGATCGAGCACCCGGCCCTTCGACGGAGCCGGAGGCGGTGGAGGCGTTGCGCCTTCAGCGGCTTTGGCCTGACCCCGCCCGCCCAGGCCGCCCGCTGGCAGAAAGTCGACGAACCCGCCGGGAATCTTGGCTCCCTTGAGTCCCTTGCGGCGCTGCCCTTCTTCGCCACCGAAGGTCTTGATGTACCACTCCCGCGCGGCGTTGGCGTCGGGAACCGAAAGGTGGAAGTGGCTGAACTCGGACTCGCCCTGGATGGCGGTGTCTTCCTGAATTTCCACGGTGACATTGTTGGGGAAAGTCACAAACGCCTGCTGACCTGGTGTCAGCTCGCGCACCGCGAGTCCAGCGGCCTCAGCCTTCGCTTTCGTGGCAGCGTAGCTCTTCACTGAAAATCCCACGTGGTTTACCACCGAGCCGTTGGTTCCCTCCCGGCCGGCCGCAGTGGGGCCGCCAGTAATGATGATGAATGCGTTCCGCAGTTTGACCATGGTCAAGGGACCCGCCGTAAGTGGCGTGCCGCCCATCACGTCCACCCAAACCTTTTGCATGGCTGGGGGATCGGACACGACCAGGTGAACATGTCCCATCGAAATTCCCGCGGCATTCGGGGGAGCCGTTTGAGCAACCAGCAAGGCCACCCCAGCCGCAGTCGCGAGGATAGGAAGAAGAGCAGTCAGATAGCGCATCGCGGCCATCCTATCACGTTACGGAGACCAAATTGGCACGCGACCGACGGCCTCCAACCGGACACTTACGGACCCGGCAAAACCACCGCTCCCTCTGGTCACGGCTCGGTAAGAGGCTAGCGTTTATCGACCACAATCACACCGCCCTTGACCACCACTTTCGTTTTCAGCCAGTTCCAATAGCCTTCCAGCGGATTGCCGTCGATAAGAATGAGGTCGGCCAGCTTGCCCGGCTCCAGCGTTCCGAGCTGGTCGCTCATCTGAATGTACGACGCCGTATTTGGCCCCATCATTTTGATCAGGTCTTGCATGGAGAACATCACATTGAGCATCTTCAGCTCATGATCCAGCCCGGCCTTGGGATCATAGGTTGTGTCGGTGCAGTAGCCGAGGATGACGCCTGCATCCCAAACCGTGCGCGCATTCACCGGCATATATCCCGCTTCCTCGCCGAGGCGGACCCCGTTGACGATCCCTTCGGGCCACGGCTTCCCGTCCCGGAACCGCGCCTGGTTGTCATTCGCAAACACCCCGAAAACAGGCGAGCCAAAGCTGACCGTGCCTAAGACCTTTGTGCCCGCGGCAGCAACTTTTTTCGCATCTTCTTTGCTCACCCAATCTTTGTTGGGGAGATGAACCAGCAGTGGCACCCCGGCCTCTACCGCGGCCACCATCGCCGTAGAACTCACGGCGTGGACCTGGACCATTACGCCAACTTTCTTCGCCTCGTCCACAACCGCCCTGAGAACTTCCAATTCCTTTTCGGACGGCCCTGGAATGGGAGTGAGGGCGATCTCACCGGTAAACTTGATTCCCATGCCAGCCATCTTCCGCACCTCGGCACGAGCCGTTTCCGGCGTGTGATTGTTCAGCCTCAGGGACCCGGACGGGATGATGCGCGGTCCATTAATGAGGCCCTTATCGATGTGATCCCGGAGCGTAATGTTTCCTTCCGCCGGACCACCTCCGGACAGGACGGTCGTATAGCCAGCTTCGAGAAGCGCCTGCATTTGCGCCTTCTCGTCAGGCCCGGTATTGATGTGCCGGTGTCCATCGATGAACCCGGGCATGGCAGTCATGCCTTTGGCGTCGATGGTCCGGCCACTTGCGGCGGACGGCCCGCCGGGCGCCACCGAAACGATCTTTCCCGCGCGCACGACGATCGATCCGCGCTCGATCACCGCGCCGTTGGCGGCAACGATACGCGCGTTGGTGATAGTGAGGTCCTGCGCCGATAGCGACCCAAGCGCCCCCAAAGTCAGACAGGCCAGCTTCGTCGACGGGTGTCGGTTCATCCTAATCCTCCTCCGGATGCAACTCAGTTTAACGAAGCTGGAAGGCGATTGTGCGTTTGATAGGAGCCTGACCAATCCGGATGCACGGCGACGACAGTCATCGTGATAGGGCAATGCGGGAATGGCGGCGCAGGGATGCGCGCAGGTCAGCTAGTCCCAGCTTTGCCGCTCCTTGCGCAAATAGCCGGCCGGGTAGGATCGTTTCGCCAGGCCACGAATCGCCGCGTGATGAGCCTTCGGCTTCTGAAGCACGATGACCCGATCTCCTCGCACCACAACCAGGAGTTTATCCCCGGCTTTCACGCCCAATGCGTTGCGGGCTTCCCGCGGAATAACGATTTGGTTCTTGCGCGACAGAGTTGCCTCCACCATCGCTTTACATTTTACCGAGAAGTAAAGGAGCGGCCAGGGCCGGAGTTGGTCAGTTTCCGACATGGCGTGGGGCGAGTGATCAGGTACTTCTGCACAAGGCTCTTATTTTTTGCGCAATCGACCATTCCGACGAAGTGACGACACAGCCGAGAGTCGATTGCAAAGACAGTTCCGTGGCCAGGTGATAAACTGTCCTCTCAATGTGTTCTGATCGAAGTGCGCTCTAACATCGGATGGAAACACAGTTCAGTGCAGTAACGGTCACCTACAGTGCGCGGGGTATACCGACCTACCTAGTCGAAGTCTCCCACGAGGGGCTGCACAAATACCTGGTACTCCGTGCGGGAGATCCGGATATTCTTGCGCATAAAGTACTGGCTCAGGCGCAGAGGTGGAACACCGAATGGGCAAAGCAGTCGGCTGCTGACCTGCGTATCCGACAGACTTACGCGAAGAGGGAAAAGCGGAGACTCCAGATTGAGCACCAGAAAGAGATTGCACTTGAGCGAACCACCGAGGCTCAGAGGATTTTGGAAGCACTTCAAACTACTCTCACGGCGAATATCGAGCTCGATCCAGCACTTGACTGGGAACAGCTCAAGGTCAGAGCCCCATTTTCGGCCGGCGCTCCCAACAAGCCGAAACCCGCGCCGGAACCTGCCGCGAAGCCGGCACCTCCGGCGCCTGAGCGATCCGATTTCAAATATCGAGTCGCGTTTTCTTTTCTCGACCGCCTTGTCCGGTCACGAAAACAGACCAAGCTTGTTGCTGCCCAAAATCGATTTGACGCTGATGTAGCCGAGTGGCACGACGCCTGCGCCGCTTTATCTGCGGAACATCAGGCCGAACTGGACCTGCATTTAACTACGCGCAACAGCCTACAGGAAGAATATTCGTTGGCGATGGCCAAATGGGAGGCATAGAAGGCGGCGTACGAACAAGAACAGGCAAAACAACACGGTGATGTCGATGCATTCCGCAGCCGATACGAATCCAGAGTCCCCGATGCGATCATAGAATACTGCGAGCGAGTTCTCTCAAATTCGGATTATCCAAGCTGCATCCCCCGCGAATTCGAATTCGATTTTAATCAAGAGACAGGCGTACTACTGCTCAATAACAGACTCCTTACACCCGAGCATCTTCCACGGCTGGCCGAGGTCAAGTATGTGCAGGCGGCTGACGCTTTGTCCGAGAAGCTCCTTTCCGAGGCACAAAGCGCTCGACTATATGAAGATGTCGTTTACCAAATTACTCTCCGGACTTTACACGAGTTGTTCCAGGCCGATTCGGTTAACGCCATCTCGACGATCGTATTCAACGGTATAGTGACATCGACCGATAAGAGCACGGGGAACGAAGCAACCGCCTGTATCCTGTCGGTTCAGGCTTCTCGTGAAGCTTTTTTAGGTATCAATTTAGCGAGGGTCGACCCGAAAGCCTGCTTTCGTCAACTGAAGGGAGTCGGCAGTTCGAAGCTTCACAGCCTCACTCCAATCGCACCAATCGTGGAACTCCGGCGCGATGATCCACGGTTTGTTCCGTCGTATTCGGTTGCAGAGCGACTAAATGAAGGCAACCTAGCCACGATGGACTGGGAAGACTTTGAGCATCTGATCCGAGAAATCTTCGAAAAAGAATTTTCGTCCGGTGGCGGCGAGGTAAAGGTTACCCAAGCAAGTCGAGACGGCGGAGTCGACGCGATTGCGTTCGATCCCGATCCGATCCGCGGCGGAAAGATAGTTATACAGGCGAAGCGATACGCTTATACTGTTGGGGTTTCAGCGGTGAGAGATCTTTATGGAACTGTTTTGAATGAGGGTGCCAGCAAAGGAATTCTTGTAACGACATCGGATTACGGTTCGGATGCGTATGAGTTCGCAAGGGGAAAACCACTGACACTTCTCAGTGGCTCGAACCTGCTTCACCTACTCCAGAAGCACAGTGTCACTGCTCATATCAATTTATCTGAGGCTCGCAAGATTGCACACGAGCGCTTTTCCAGGGGGGAGTCATAGTCGGAAAGAGCATCGTGCGCTCGATTTCGCCCTAAGCAGGCGTGTGGAGCGTTTCCTGACGTACAGATGTGGGCAGATAGGACTTGGTGGAGCCCAGAGCCCGGCTAATCCCGCCTCGGACGAGCCACTGGCCCGTCTAACGCCATTCAGGACACCGAGCCACGGCCCTTAAGGCGCTGGTTCACCTCGGGTCCAGCCCAAAAACATCGAAATACTTCGCCGGCAGCCTCACTCTCTGAAACTCTCGATCCACCAGAACATGCCGGGTGAAGCCCGACGCCAGTTTGCGTCCATCGTCCGCTACATGCATCTCATATGCGAACTTAATCACGCGGGGATTAGCCTCTTCGATCCAGGTCCTCACCACCACTTCGTCGTCAAACCGGGCGGGCGCGTGGTACCGGCAGTTGACTTCGACCACGGCCATCAGGATGCCATCCCGCTCCAGGTCCCGGTAGTCGAGTCCACGGCTCTTGCACAACGCAACCCGTCCGACTTCCATCCAGACTACGTAATTCGCGTAATACACCACGCCCATCTGGTCGGTCTCGGCGTAACGCACGCGGAGGCGCGTTTCTGCGGCGGCTGTCATGAGGAAGCATTGTAACCCGTTGCAACCGCGGAACGTCTGGAACCGTCTGTTAGACTGGAAGCTACCTGCCAGCCGATGCGTGCGCGCGTGCTCTTTTTCGGGATGCTCAAAGAATTGGTAGGCCGGTCCGCGGAGGATATCGATCTGCCGGACGGCGCCGATCTGGGCAGTGTTTTTGAGCGCTATGCCGCCCGCCAGCCCCGCCTGCGCGAGATGGCGCCCAGCATCGTGGCGGCGCGCAACCAGGAATTTGCCGATCTTTCGACGCCCCTCCAGGATGGCGACGAAGTGGCCTTCCTGCCGCCGGTGAGCGGGGGTACGGACGCGGATTATCTTCTGGAAGTCGTCTCGGGTCCGCACTACTTCGCGCTGACGCGGCAGGCCATCGATACGCGCGCCGTTATCGACCGTCTACTTACCGGCGCGGAAGGCGCCGTGGTCACCTTCGAGGGCACGGTTCGCAACAACACCAAGGGCCGGTCGACCCTCTACCTGGATTACGAATGCTACGAGGGTATGGCGCTCAAGACCATGGCCAAGATCGGCTGCGAAGTTGCCGGCAATTATCAGGTTGGGCGCGTTGCCATGGTTCACCGGCTGGGGCGTATGTTGATCGGAGAGGCCAGCGTCGCGGTGATCGTCACCGCCCCGCATCGCCGGCCGGCCTTCGAAGCTGCCCTGGAAGGCATCAACCGCCTGAAGAAGCTCGTTCCCATTTGGAAAAAGGAACACTTCGTGGATGGCGAAGTATGGGTGGAAGGAGAGTGGGACCGCGATGTTCCAGTGGTGGGTTAGGACGGGCTGGCAGGCCGCCGCGGTCTTAGGCCTGGCTGCGGCTGGCCAAGCACAACAGCAGCCCACCTTCCGTACCAACGTCAACCTGGTGCGGGTTGTCGCTACCGTGAAGACCCAGGCAGGCGAACTGGTGGGCGCCCTGCACAAGGAAGATTTCGCCGTGGCGGATAACGCCGTGGCGCAGGAGATCGCGGTCTTTGAAAGGCAGACCGACCAGCCGCTGTCGGTGGCGCTGATGATCGACACTAGCGGGTCTACGGCCAAGGATCTGAAGTTCGAAACGGATTCGGCCGCGCGGTTCCTGAAGGTGCTGCTGGGCGAGGGCAACATGCAGGATTCGGTGGCCCTCTTCAGTTTCAATTGGCAGGTACGGGAGGACCGTTCTTTCACACACAGCCTCATCTCGCTCACCAACTCGCTCAAATTGCTGCATGGGGAAGCAGGTACGTCGCTCTATGACGCGATCTTCCTTGCGTCGCGCGAGTTGGAAGACCGCGAGGGCCGCAAGGTGATGGTCATCGTGACCGATGGTGGCGACACCACCAGCTCCAAGGACGTGCACCAGGCTCTGCGCGCGGCGCACTATGCCGATGCCCTGATCTACCCGGTCGTGGTGATTCCCATTACCAACGATGCGGGACGGAATATCGGCGGGGAAAACGCGCTCAAGTTCATGGCCGATGGGACCGGCGGCAGAACCTTTCTACCGTCCCTGGGCGCGGAACTGGACCGCGCTTTCAGCGATATCATCGACGAACTGCGCACGCAGTATGTGCTGGGTTTCTATCCGCGCAACGTTCCGCTGACGAAGGACCGTTTTCATAAGCTGCAGGTCACCGTCAAGCGGACGGAATTGCGGGTTTCCGCGCGCAACGGCTATTATGGTGATGCGGAGGGCGACACCGGCACGCCGGACGCCCGTATTTCCATCAGTCCCGATCGCAAGCAAAAGAAGTAGGAGAAGTGATTACGGCACAAACTGGCAAGTCCGCACGCCCACCCGAGCAGACGCTGGAAGAGGCGAAGTATCTCAAGGAGTTGATCGAGAGCGCCACGCCGGTCCGGGTGAAGATGGTGGATGGCGAGGAAGTGGTTGGCGTGATTGAATACTACGACCACTCTTTCATTCGGCTGACTCGCGACGGCGAGCCGAACCTGTTTATCTTTAAACACGACATCAAGTACCTCCACGAAGAGAGCTAGCCGCGTCGGCCACCGCTCCCTATGGTCACGTCTCTGTGAGCAGGCGGTAGTTACAGAGCCGCGACCAAAGGGAGCGGTGCTTGTTGCTGCGCGGCACCGATATCACGATGCAATATCTGGAAACGGCGGTGGAGATTGCGCGCGAAGCCGGCGCCCTGCTGGCGAATTTCTTTGAACGGCGCGTGGCCTTCGAAGTCAAAGGCGAGTTCGATCTGGTCACCGAGGCGGACCGCGCTTCGGAAAAGCTGGTGGTGGAGAAGCTGCGGACGTATTTTCCTTCGCATGCCATCGTGGCCGAAGAGGGCAGCGCCTTTGCCGGGTCCTCTGACTACCGCTGGTATGTCGATCCACTGGATGGCACCACCAATTTTGCCCATAGCTTCCCCATGTTCAATGTGACACTCGGGCTGGAGCGGGCGGGCGAGATGATCGCCGGCGTGATCTACGATCCTTTGCGGCAGGAAATGTTCACTGCGGAGAAAGGCGGTGGCGCTTATCTGAACCATCGCCGCGTACGCGTCTCCGCGATTCGGCGCCTGGCGGAATCCCTCGGGTCGACCGGTTTTCCGAGCCGCAAGCGCAGCCACAACGTGAACATTCACTTCTACTATCAGTTGGCTATGGCGTCGCACGGGGTACGGCGCACGGGATCTGCGGCGCTCGACCTGGCTTACGTGGCCTGCGGCCGCTTGGATCTCTTCTGGGAATTCGGCCTGAAGCCTTGGGATGAAGCGGCCGGGACGCTGCTGGTCGAAGAAGCTGGCGGAAAAATCTCAGACATGGACGGCCAGCCGCACAGCATCACTCGATCCGACAATCTGCTGGCCGATAACGGCACGCTGCATGAGGAAGTGCTGAGCCGGTTCGGCGAGATTTTCAGCGGCCAACCGCCCGTGCCGATCCCGGAACTGCCCTAGACCGCGTCACTTCACCGCCAAGGGGTCCAACGCCGCGAAAGTCGGCCCGGACTTGCCACGCGGCAGCAGGCTCGGTCCCGATGGACTTAGCAGCTTGTGCGGATCCGCATTCATCTCGGTGAGCAGGCCCAGAAAGACTCCTTGCATCTCGTCCCAATTCTGTGGACCCCAATGGATCTCCTTCGATGGATCCGGGTTGAACTTGTTGTTCGGAGAATTGTCGAAATGCGCAATGCCGATGATGCGGGTGCCCTTGGGGATCGTAATCGGCTTCGCCAAGTCGTAACCGAGCTGCCATTCGAAGTCGAATTTTCCCTTGAAGACAGTCTCGGATTCGCCCGTCGGATAGACGAGACGCAGCTCGTAGTCTTTTCCGCGCAGGTGCATATGCGGCTGAATGTACGCCAGTTTGAAGTCGCTTCCCGCGGTGGCCTCGGCCACTACTTCGGCGTTGCTTTCGCCGGGCGGAATGACGAGATTCAGGGCCGAGGGCGAGCCCGACAAAAGAATGTAGCGGGTTGCGGGAGGCTGCTTGGCCAAAACCAGTCCCAGCTTCGACCGGTCGGTGGCTGGCTTGCCCATCGCGGTGTAATGCAGTTCAAACACGAGATCCGAGCCCTTGGGCACGAATTTCGCCGCGCCGCTCACGTCGAACCGCTGCGCGCCCAACCCCGGATTGAATTTGCCCAGGATGTCGTTGCCATCCCCTTCCGCAGTCCTTCCCGCCTCCTGGTTTTCGTAGGCCTCGCCCGGCACCGCATTGGCCATCCACTTAGACCCGGGTGGGACCACCCAGACCTTGCCGTGATGCACCACGGCGGGATTCCCGGGGCGCATCTCCGCCGCCTCCACCCAGAGATCCTCAGTGAAATTGCCCTTGACGCGAATGAACTGGTAGTTGATCGTACCGGTCGCGGGTAACTGAAAATCCTTGGGCATTTCGACCACGAGATCGGGCTTAATGTTCCACCCATCCTGGAAAGTCAGCGCCGGAGGCGCATCCTTAGGATTGCCCTCCAGCGCGCCGTTATCTGCCCAGGCCACCAACGTATTGATCTCCGCGCCGGTCAACTGGTGGTCGTTGGCGAAATGGCCGTACTGCGAATCCGCGAACCAGGGCGGCATCTTCCTGGCCACAACGGCGGTTTTCATTGCTTTGGCCCACGGCCGCGCCTCTCGATAGTTCAGGAGAGACATGGGCGCCACTTCCCCTGGACGATGGCAACTCTGGCAGTTCTTCTGCAAAATCGGAAGAACATCCTTGTTAAATGTGACCGGTGAGTTGGGAGCGGCTATCGCCACCCCAGCCAGACAGACCGCAATCGATATCGCCCGCAACATACCCTTAACCCCCTCGGAGAGTTGGTACTCGGGCCGATCATATCATTACCGGCGCTCGGCCGGAAGCCGCCGAAGTTGTTGCCGAAGGTGGATGCCGTCCGGATAATTCGGACCGAGGGTTGGGCGGGCGCAGAAGGGCCCCAGACCCCGCTCGGATCGGTCGGGCTACTGGACGGTCCAGGTTCCCGCGAGTCGCCATCCCGTATTGACGGTGGCGTTGTTGGCATATACGTATAAATTCTTGAGGCCACTGAACGCGGGCTTTTTGAACGTCACTGAGGTATATACGGTGACGTTGAAACCGGACAAAGAAACACTGGAAGACGCCGCATTCAATACGCACTGGGAATTTTGCAGGGTTGTCGCGGTGCCGGGCGTGACAGGCCCGAGCCAGGCAGTGTTGGCATCGTTGAGTAAGTAGAGTGTTTTGGGACCCACGTCGTAGAGCACGTAGCACGAGTTGGCCGCAGCGGACAAGGTGGTGGAAATCTCCATCCATACCTGCGTCAGGTCGGCGGCACCGTTCTGGTCGGAGACCCGATAACCGAACGTTTGGGACGTGCCAGCTCCGGCATTAGGCGTCACCGAGACCACATTGATCAGGCTGGAGGGGCTGGTCACCGTCCAGCTTCCCAAAGTTTGCCAACCCGTATTCACGGTGGCCGAGTTGGCAGAAACATACAGCCCTCTCGAACCGACGAATGCTGGCGTGAAAGTTAGCGCGATATTCGCGGTGAGGGTGTTCCCGGATAAGGAAACGCTGGAACCCGGAGCGCTTAAGGTGCACTGTGAGTTGGTCAGGATCAGTGTGCCGCCAGGCGTGATGGGCCCGAGGTAGGCGCCGCCGCTATCGTTGAGTAGATACAGTGAGTTGGAAGCCACATCATAACGCGTGTAGCAGGAGTTGGCCGACCCACCCACGCTGGCAGAGATGTCCATAAATACCTGCGCCAGATCGCTGGCGCCCTTCTGGTCGGAAACCACGTAGGTGTACTTCTGCGTTGCCCCGGAGCCTGAGTTCGGTGTCACAGAGATGATGTTCAGCTGGTTTACTGAAACTGTCCAGGTTCCTTCGGTTTGCCAGCCAGTGTTGAGAGTCCCATTGGCCGCGTATATATAAATGGTTTTGGATCCCGCAAACGCCGCCAGGAAAGTGACCGAAACGCTAACCGTAAGGTTGTTCCCAGATAACGCTGCGCTCGATCCGGAAGCATTGATAGTGCATTGCGAATTCTGCAACGTCGCAGAACTTCCCGGAGTGATGGGCCCGAGCCATACCGTGGACGCATCATTGAGAAGGTACAATGCGTTGGGAGCCACATCATAACGCGTGTAGCACGAGTTAGCCGCCGCAGTTAGGACGGTTGAGACTTCCATCCATACCTGCGCCAGATCGGAGGCGCCCTTCTGGTCGGAAATTACATAGCTGAACGTTTGGCTGGCTCCTGACCCCGCGTTCGGCGTCAGCGAGACCACCGCCGGAGCTGTCGAAGGCTGTGGGATCGCCCAGGTACCCAGTAGTTGCCAACCAGTCGATCCGGCCGGGTTTACAGCCTGCAGATATACGTTCTTCGATCCGCTGAATCCGCTCTGGAACGTGAGCGCCAGGTTCAACGTCAACACCGTCCCTTGCAACATGGCGCCGGAGCCGCTCCCATTCAGGGTGCATTGACTGTTCTGCAGGCTACCGCTACCAGGTGTGATCGAGCCGGCAACCGAGCCGGCGTCTGTTAACAGCGACAGGGTGTTTTGCGCCTGAGTGTAAGTAATCGCGCAGGCAGTGGCAGTCGATGTCGTAGCGTTGAACAATGCCGAAGCGGTTGTCAGATCGGTTGCGCCGCTCAGATCGGAAAATTGAAAACTGAATACCTGTGACGAGCCGCTGCCGGAGTTCGGTGCGACTGACACGTTGGTGGGCAGTGCGGCTAAGCTGATCTTGGTCACGAACGCGCCGTAGTTTCCGGGGTTGGTGGCCTGGTAGGCATTTACGACAGGAAAGTTCGTCGACAGGGTCCAACCGGCAACGTAGATGTTGCCGGCGGGGTCCAAGGCCAACGCCGCAGCTGCATCAGATCCATTGCCACCGAGATAGCTAAGGTACAAAAGAGAATTTCCGGCCGGGTTCAGTTTCGCAACAAAAGCATCATAGCCCCCACCGATGGCCGGTTGCAGGGCATTGGCAGTCACCGGCAAATCAGTCGAATACCCGTACCCTGCGACGTAAGCATCGCCTGCTCCATCCACGGCAATGGCAGTACCCAGATCTTGGCCCGAGCCGCCCAGATAGGTGCTGTAGCTCAGCACTCCGGACGCCGTAATCTTGCTGATAAAAACGTCGATCGTGCCGGTTAGAGAGGATTGCAGGGGGTTGAGGAGGGGAAAGTTGCCCGAACTGGTCACACCGGTGACATAGGCGTTGCCAGCTCCGTCCACGGCAATCGCCTGCCCCGCTTCCGGGGCGCCGACCGTGCCGGCGCTGCCACCCAGGTAAGTGCTATATAGCAAGGTGCTGCCATTGGGGCTTAGCCGGGAAATGAAGGCGTCCTGCCCACCTGCGTTGGCGGGTTGCCATGCATTGGCCGTGGGAAAATCCGGGGAGTACGTGGAGCCAGTAACGTAAGCGCTGCCGCTCGCATCCACGGCGATGCCTGCGCCGTGATCGATGCTGCTGCCCCCAAGATAGGTGCTGTAGAGGAGTTGGCTTCCGTTTGCGCTCACCTTCGCGACGAAAGCATCCTGCGCGCCTTTGTAGGCTGTTTGGACCCCGGATGCCGGGAAGTTGGAAGAAGTCGTGTCACCGACAATATATGCATTGCCGCTGCCGTCAACCGCCATGCCGTACGCGATATCGGAGCCATTCCCCCCGAGATACGTGCTGTACAGAAGACCATTTCCGGCTGGGTTCAGCTTGGCTACAAAAGCGTTCCGTGGGCCTGCCAGCTTGGTTTGCAGCGGACTGTGCACGGGAAAATTCGGCGACATCGTCGACCCGGTAACCAATGCATCGCCGCTGGCATCCACAGCGATTCCGTAAGCCCGATCGTCTCCGGACCCGCCCAGATAGGTGCAGTAAACCAAGCCGTTGCCCGAAGAGTTTAGCTTGGCAACAAAGGCATCGTTCCCGCCGGCATTAGAATTCTGCAGGGCACCGGCGACCGGAAAATCATAGGATGCAGTGATCCCGGCTACGTAGGCGGCGCCGGACGCGTCCACCGCCAGGGCCGTCACTGCGTTAGAACTGGTTCCTCCCAGCAGAGTGCTGTAGGAGAGCACCGGATCGATGACCAACGTCCGTGTGCGATCGTATTCGCCGACAATGAAACTCACGGCTCCGTCAGACGTCAGGGAGTAGCGGCCTGCGACGGCAGCCCGCGAACCTTCGTTCTCCTGGTAAACGGTGGGAGGTTCTTCGCGTAGTTCGCGATCCCCGGCCGGGATCACGAGACCCCCTTGCGCATCGATTCTCACGGCGCCCGCGCCGGAATAATGCATGCGGATTTGCGACGGGTCCGCTCCCGCCGCCACTACAAATTCGGACTTCAGCTCGCGTTCGTTGCCGCCATACACCATGTCAATCCCACGATATAAGCCGCGGTAAACGACAGCGCCGTACGTGAGGACGTCCAAACGCCAATGATCTTCGGCCCCTACCAGAAAGTTGGCATGTCCTGGGAGCGGTCCCATTCCTTGGGGGTCATGCCCCAGGTCGGCGCCTTCAAAGCGCACGCGCACCCAAGCCTCGGGCAATGCGAACAGCACTTCCCCACGCAGGAAGTACGCATTGAGCCAGGAGCCCTTGGCCATAAACCGCACTTTTGTAGGCGCCTGACCTTGATTACCCACGAAGAACATGGGCAGTTTATCGGTTCCGGGGGTGACGGCCCGCGCTGCCATCGCCGTGATCGCGGCGAGCAGCACGATTCGCATCCTGAGCATCACCTACTTGTTCGGCAGAAAAACCCTATTCCTTCACAGGGACCGCGTGGGCAGATCGGGTGGAGCGCCGGCCGGGCGAATCTAGGTTGCGTTCCGAGCGACTGGGGCTGGGGCTTTACGAAAGGCGAGGATCGGCTATGCCGGCCAAGCGAATGCAGTTGCGAGAAAGATCAGGCCGTTACTTGGGGCAGTCTTCGTATCCGGGAGTGGCGCAATATCCAAAGTCGACGGAATGTCTTCAGATAGGCTAATCCGAAGCGGAAAATTCTGGCGTTTGAATTGCCGTGCCGGCGGGGAACGTAGGTGAAGGGAATCTCTTGTACGCGCCAACCTTCCACATACGCTCGGACCAACAACTCCTGCAAGACGTCGAAATCGCGCCCTTCCAACGCCTGAACCGAGATCGCGGCAGCCCGGTACAACCGAAAACCGCTTGACATATCGCAGACACCCAGGTTGAGGCCGCGGCTGAAAAAAAAAGTTTAATGTACGGCTGAGGATATACCGCCCCAGCGGCATAATCGCGTGGCCGCCATGCACGTAGCGTGAGGCGATGAGCACATCGGCGCCTTCGCGCTGCGCCCAGAAATCCCGAATGAAAACGGGCTTATGCGATAGGTCCGCATCGATGGTCAGGAAATACTCGCCTTGGGCAGCGTCGAAGCCGGCAATCAGAGCGCCGCCATAACCCCGTTCCTCCTGCTCGAGTGTACGGGCGCCGAAGGCTGCAGCAACCTGCGCGGTTTCCGGATCGACAGTGCGGCATACGATAAGAATCTCGAAAGCCGTCCCCAGTTCGTCCAAAACGCCTTTGAGCTCCGGAAGCAGCAATGCCAGATTGCGGCCTTCGTTGTGAGCCGGGATGATGACTGATATCCCGATAATGTTTGGCATGAAATCGTTCGCTGGGAATATCCATTCTTGCACACTGCCATGCGGACCTGGGATACGATGTTATTCTGCGCGCACTTGCACTTGTGATTCACCGGTTTGTGAAGGCTTTGCACCGGGCGTTTACCCTCCAGGTCATCGCATGGGCTCCGTTCTTTATAGCGCTTGGCTCGGGGCTCGTTCTCGGTGTGGTGCTGTTGCAGGGATGGTTGCAAGAGCCCAGGCCGCGTCTGGACTTTGTAAGGTCCTGGTCCACGGCAGGGCTGATCTCCGGTCTCGTGCTGGGGGCGATGTGGCTTTTGCTACGGCCATCTTCTAAGTTCAAGTCCGAAGCAGTGAGCGCATATGTTATTGCCTCATACCTGGGACTTGCTCTGCTCTTTGTTCCGACGTTCTTGCTGGTCTGGAGGACGCCGTATGAAAGCCTCACTTGGATTACCTACCCATTTCTGAATAAGCAGTGGCTGTTTGCGCTGTATTGGCTGGCGATGGCGACTTTCCTGGTGTTTCCCCATCTCGCGCGACGCCTGATGGACGCTGGTGTCCAGGAGCCGATGCCCACCCGCCATGCGGTGCGCTATCCGGCCAACGCCCCTAAGAAAAAAGCGGCCCCAGCCGTGCCGAGTGACATCAGCCACGAAACACTGGAGTCGGCCGCCGAAAACGATGGGGCGGATAGATCTGGAGAGAACGCCTCCGGCCGCTGGCGCGTGGCGGTGAAGATAACGCTCGCTCTTTTACTCGCCGTGTATTTCGCAGGTCCGCCTTGGCACCTCGACCGCCATCATCGCGCTATCGATTTTCATGAGCAGGTGCATCTCGGGCCTTTGCAGGCGATTTCCAAGGGCTACCTCCCCTATGTCGGGCCCGCTTCGACGCAGTATGGACCAGGTTCTCAGCTAGCGACTTATTTTTTCATGAAGCTAACTGGCCATTTCGATATCGTAAGTTTCCGTGAAGCCAACGCGTGCTTCCATTTCATAACGTTGTTGGTCTTCTGTCTGGTCGCTTTTCTGTGGCTGGATATCTGGGCGGCCCTGGTCGTGCTCCTGTTGGGGCTAGCCTATTCGCCGCTGCACTTTTTCACTTGGAATCCGGATGGCACGCTGGGCGGCTTTTACGGCTGGGCCAATGGTTTCCGATACCTGGGGGTTCTGGTGGTCGTGCCCTTATTGGGAATGCTGGTCACCGCACCGCGGAAGTCTCGTTTTCCTGGGTGGCCGGCTATCGCGTTGGGGGCAGTTTGCGGCTTGTTTTGCTGGCTTGCCCAGGAGAACCTGTCGACCACCGTTGCTGCTGGCGTGCTGCTGCTGGTCCTGCTGTGGCTCACCGAGACAGCGTCACTCGAAAACATTGGAAGGGTTAGTCTCAGCGTGACCCTCGGGTTCATTGCCTTCTGGCTTCCTCTATTGGTCTACTACTCCACCCAAGGAGCTGCCGGGGAGTTTTTGCGCGATTACTTCCTGGTCCCGAGACTGGTGGCTGCGGGATTCCAGAATACATTCTGGTCGTCGGGGCCAACGGATCCCCAAGTCAATGCCTTTTATTTCACGGCGGCCCTCATAATCGCGGTGGGGAGTCTGCACGCTGTGCGACCTAGGCAAGGCTGGCCTTCGACGTGACCTCGATGTTGGTAAGAGGCGGTTGCTGGCATTCCTCTGCGTGCTCGCAGCCGCCTATCCCACATCTCTTTTCAGAAGCGACTCGAGCCATCTTCAGAACACCATGATCGCTTTGCCGTTTGTGCTGTTCCTGTCCGTGCGAGACTTGCCAGACTGGATCGTTACGCAACGCGCGGGCCGCTGGGCGCTGCGGATTCTCTTGATCGCCGTATCGTTCTATTTGTTCCCACTGCGTCCATTCTTTGGGGATATAGCGAACCAGGTTTTCTCAGCGCCGCTAGCAAGGTTTAAGGGCGGGAACATGCCGGACGGTCCGGCTCCCGACGATCGGGTGCCGTTCCGTCGCGCCACGCGTTACCTGAGCGATGAACCAATTGCGGCGGCGAGCCTCGGGAAACTGCCCATGCGGCCCCTCTTGGAATATCTCAGTGGTCTGCAGCCTCTGGTGGCTCGTCGCAAGACATACATTCGTGGATTCCCTGGTACGGCGGCGGCGTTTCCGTATTTCATGATGGACCTGACTCCCGCGCCTTATCTTCTGGACCGCGATATGATGATCGTCAATTCGACAATCCTTGCGGAGGCGACCGGTTATTTCAAGAAGCACATGCGGGAATGCGAAGCCGTTATAACCGACGATCTGGCTGCACCGGAAGTACAAATCTTCCAGCAGGCTTACCCTGGCGCAACTGTAATCAGCCACCCGATGAGAGGTTCCGCAGTTTACGTCCTTCTGGCGCCTGAGAACCCTCACTAACCCAGGTATCAGGAACCATGATTCATATACTGAGTCCTGCGGCTGGTCGAGCGAATCGCATAACTGGGTCTATCGAGCAACCTAAAGTGCATTCGCGCCAGGTACTCCCCGATAATTCCCAACGAGAACAACTGCACGCCGGAGAAGATAGACAACGCCGAGGCCAGGAAGGGGAAGCCCACCACTGGATCGCCATCGATGAAGTACCGCGCCAAGACATACAGGAGCAGGCAGAAGCCGAAGAACGCGAAGAAAAAGCCCAGCAGACTGGCGACCTGCAGAGGGACCACCGAGAAGCCGGTCACCATGTTTACCGCGTGCCTGATCAGCTTCCGAACCGTGTAGTTGGACGTTCCTATCGTGCGTGGCGGGTTCTTCACGGGAATGGCCGCAAATCGCGCCGTGCCCCAACTCAATAGCACATCGATGGAAACGAACGCTCCGGAGTAGCCGGCGAAGGCCGCCCGCACCTCGGAGCGGAAAGCTCGAAAACTGCTGACGCGGCTGGCCACATCGACGCCCATGGCGGTTTTCAGTGTCAGCTTGGTGATACGCGAAGCTAAGTCACGCCAGAAGCCGTGACTCTCCCGCTCCGGGAAACCATAGACGACATCGAATCCCTCCGCCAGCTTGGTAAGCAATCTGGGGATCTCCTCGGGTGGATTCTGCAGATCGTCATCCATGGTGACAATGGTTTCAAATTGCGCATCCCGAATGCCCGACAACAGGGCGTTATGTTGCCCGAAGTTGCGCATTAAATGAATTCCCACAACCCAGCCGTGCTCGCGGGAAGCCTGGTCCACAACCGCACCGCTTCCATCGCTGCTCGCGTCATTAACCAGAATCACCTCGAATTGGCGGGCAACCGTCGGCAACAAAGCAGACAGACGTTGCAACAGGATGGGCAGGCTACCTTCTGAGTTATATACGGGAACAACCACGGAGAGCGATTCCGCAAGCATGAAATCCTCAGGTCCGGTCACTTGCGGGCGAACATGGCGTACTGCCCGCCCAGGGGCAGCGTTTTGAGGAACCATTCCAAGCGCCCGATGTTGTCGTACAACTTTTCAGGCAGACACAAGAAGAATTGCGACTCTGCGTGCCGCAAATCCGCCCCGCCGGCATAGCGCTTCGCCCGCCGCAGGGATAACAGGTGCGCATCCACGTCCAGGGGCGATCGGCTGACGATCAACCGGGTAGCCGGATTGAACGGATTGTGTTCGATGATGCAAAATGTTCCGCCCGGCCGCAACACCCGATGGATTTCGCGCGTCAGACGCAACCTGTGGTGCTCTTCCACGTGATGGTATACGCATACCGCGGTTACGAAATCGAAGCTGCCATCCGGAAAGGGCAGGGCATCGGGGGCTTCCTGCAGATGGACTTCGATTCCCCCAACGTTGCGGACCATCTCTCGGGACGGGTCGCAACCCACAACGCGGCCGAAATGCGGGCGTCCCAGGCCCAGCAGCTCACCTTTCCCGCAACCGACATCTAACCATTCCAGTTTGCCCGCGGAAAGCGCGTGTCGCTGGCAGAAATCCGCGATCAGTACCCATTTGCGCCGGTGAAAGAAATCGCTGTTTTGGGCGAAACCGTCACGTACAGGATCCCGAAGTAAGGCATCGTAATCCCGCGCATAACGGTCGAATTCAACCTTCGGTTCCATCGTCTACCGGCCGTCCAACCAGCCTAGAATAACACTTCCGTCCATTCGCTCCCCGCGGTTTCAAGGATCCAGGCAGGCCAACATTCTTTGAATTCCAGAACGGAGATCCACCGTCGGCGACCAGCCCAGTTCCGTCCGGGCCTTGGTAATATCGAGCACCACCCAGTCGGTCAACCGGTCCCCGACGCTGTGGTCGGGATGGACTTCGACGGGCCGGCCCCAACACTCCTCGATTACACGAATCACGTCGAGCACGGAATGGCCCACGCCGCTGCCCACATTGAAAATGCTGAAGGGCTGCCGTGGAACGGATGCGCGCATGGCAATATCGCTGATATCGTCCAGATGGACGTAGTCCCGCACGTTGTTCGGATTGCCAAAAACCCGCACCGGCTTGCCGTGTACGACGCTATTGACGGCGACGCCGATCAGGCCTTGCATGCGGAATTCGGAGAGCGCGGTGCCATAGGCATTTCCTGGGCGAAGAACAGTCGCTGTCAGGTACCCCTTGTCCGCAGCCAGCCGCAGATATTGTTCGGCGGCCAGTTTCTGTATTCCGTAAGAGGAAAATGGCGCGCACGGATCGGTTTCGCTGTAGGGAACTAATTCCTGCTTCCGTTCATAGACCGCACCCCCGCTGCTGAAATACACCAAATGCGGCTTGGTTCCGAGATGCTGAATCGTGTGGAGCAGGTTCAGCAGGGGCACCAGATTGACGAGAGCGTCGCTCGGTATGTCGAGATCCGAATCGACCGGGGTATTTTTATGAGCCAGATAATAGATGACCTTCAAATCCGCGGCGAACCGTTCGCAGTCCGCGCGTGACAGCAGGTCGCCATGCAAAACTTCGGCATTGGTCGGACCTTGATAGTCCGCGGTATTCCGGGCGAGCAAGCGAAGCGCTCCGGGATCTCTGGCGGCAAGATACCGCGAGAGATAGGAGCCGATAAAGCCCGAGGAGCCCGCGATCCCTGTGGCCATAGGTCAGTGCGAAAGCTGCGTCGCCGGCAAGATCTCGACAAAAGGTCCGACGCGGGTGTTCCAGTGGGTCCCGGCTCGATACTCTTTTCTCAAGATCGCCTCATAGGTTTTGGCTTCGGCTTCCGTGGTAACAGTGGTAAGCGAACCGATCATCTGGTCGGGCGACTGCGTCCACAGCACGGCCGACACCACACGAAAGCCGCTGCCCAACGCCGCATCGATTTCCTTGGAAACTATATCCGCCGCCGCCACGCCGGTGATTCCGCGATTCAAGGTAAAAGGCCTCGCCAATTGTACTTCGCTCTGGTGAAAGGCCTTTGCATTGCCGCGCCAGCCGACTACGTATTGCCAGGTAGTCCAACCCTCAAACCCGTGACAGACGATTATAGTGCGGTCTCTGGGAAACAGGCGCTCCATCTCGTCAACTGCCGCCAGGGCCGCGCTGTCCTGCCCCGCGCCAGGCCGCATCAGGTGTATGTTCCAGGCGCCGTTGGCCACCGCCACCACCGCCAGCAGGCCTACCAGTCCGCCGCGCCACAGAGTTGCCAGGCGCCCCGAGCCTACGAGAAGGATCGCGCCGGCCATGGTGGCGAACATCGGCTCAATCTGCATCTGCGGATCTTGGGGCTGCGAGTAAATGGCGCCAGCTTCGCCCACTGCGAACAGCGTGATCGCGAATATGGCCAGGACTTTTTCATCGCGACGGGAGTTTCTTCGCAGGAGCGTGACCAGGCACGCGGTCAGAGTCACGGCCAGGTATACCCATGAAACCAGCATCGAATGTAGAATCGAAGAGTTTCCAAAAGCGGTCTTATAATCGGACAGATTGTTTGCCCCCGAAAAGTAATTGCCGGCTCCGATCAGAAAATACCGCCATTTACCTGCTAACAGCCCCACCCAACCTCCCGCATCGGCTTTGCCCGGATGGAGCGCCACCCACACCGGGATATGCAGGCGGGGGAGCGCCAGCAGGAGCAGAGCCTGGAGGAAGACAAGGAACAGAAAAAACCACGCGGCGGCAGTTCCGAGCAACATCTTGTTACGGAGTGCCAAAAAGAAAAAGGCTGCTGCAAATGCGACCAGCGCCGGCGCCATCACCGTCCAATGAAGCAAAGTTGCGAAAGCCAGGAACAAAGCACTCAGCACAAAAAGCGCTTTGGCAGGCTGCTGACGGGCACGGCTCAGAAACGCAGCGACGAGTTTGCCAGCCGTTACCGAACCGCGACCATTAGGGAGCGGGGGCTGGGGTGACTTTTTCAGCAGCCTGTCAGATCCCCTCTGCACAAACTCAAACCAACAGACGGCAGACGTCAGGAAACAGCTATATGCCGGCAGGATGTCTTCCGAATTTATGCTATTCAGGAGGACGAACCCGGCCCCGGCGTGCAGTAACACCAGGCTCGCTGCAGCCAGGCGCGAGTTTGTGAATTGCCAGGCCAGCAGAAAAACCATGCCCGACGCAATTCCTCCGAACAGCGCATTCAGCATCGCCATTTTGCGGAAGGTGACATCGGGAGCGGGCACTCCGTATTGGAGCCACGAATCCGGAATCAAGCGGACCAGATGACCGTAAAGATCCAGATAAAGGAATTCGCCGCTGTCGAGCGGAAGGTGGGATCCATGCTCCCAAGCGACCACGTCCGGGGCTTTCCAAAGTCCATTGGTGGTGCCCAGGTTGGTATTGTCGAGGGTGACGACCAACCCAACGTACGCGCAGGCCACAATCAGGGCCACTAGCAAGGCCCAATACCACTGGCGCTTCCATTCATCGCGCGAACTGTCAAGTCCCTGCAAGAACTGGTTGACCTCCTATCCGTGGCGCTGTCGATTTAACCGCTCCCTATGGTCGCGGCTCAGAAACTATGTCTCTGGCCGGTCGAAACTCGGGTTTTACTGAGCCGTGACCATAGGAGCGGTTAAAGCATTCCGGAAACGCCACACTGGCCTGCAACCTCGCGCACAAGCCGTACCGGATCTCTCTAGTGATACCATGCGCGGCCTGTATTCAGCCCCGCCAGGCTTACTGGCGGCGTTGACTCCCCCAGCCCGCGATCAGGGTGAAAGCGGCGTCGCCGGTAAGATCTCGACAAAAGGTCCCACACGCGTGTTCCAATGGGTTCCCGTCCGATATTCCTTTCTCAGGATTGTGTCGTAGGTCTTGGCCTGGGCCCCCGTTGTAACAGTGGTTAACGAACTGATCATCTGGTCGGGCGACTCCGTCCATAGTGCGGCGGCCACCACACGAAAGCCGCGCTGCCGTGCCGCATCGATCTGCTGGGCCGCTATCTTCGCCGCCGCCACGCCGTCGATTCCCCGATTCAAAGTAAAGGGACGGGCCAAATGGACTTCACTATCTAGAAAACGCTGCGAGTCGCCCCGCCACGCGACTACGTATTGCCACGCGGTCCAGCCTTCCCACCCGATGCAAACCATGATGGTGCGGTCTCTCGGAAACAGGCGCTCCATCTCATCGATAGCCGCCAGCGCCTCGCTATCCTGCCCTGCGCTGGCCCGCATCAGGTGTATATTCCAGGCGCCGTTGGCAGCCGCAGCCACTGCCAACAGGCCGGCCACCCAACTGCGCGGCACGGTTGCCAGTCTGCCGCGGCCTACCAGAAGCATCGCTCCGGCCATGGTCGCGAACATCGGCTCAACCTGCATTTGCGGATCTTGCGGCTGCGAGTAAACAGCACCGGCTTCGCCCACGGCGAACAGAACGATGGCGAATATGGCCAAAACCTTTTCCTCGCGACTGGACTTGCGCAAGAGAGCGATCACGCAGACGCTGAGCGTTACCGCCAGGTAGGCCCATGAAATGATCATGGAGTACAGAATCGGGCGTTTTCCAAGGGCGGCCTTGTAGTCGGTCAGATTCATCGCTCCCGAAAAGTAATTGCCCATCCCGATCAGTAAATACCAAAATTTTTCCGCGAACAGACCTAACCAGCCTCCCGCGTCGGCTTTGGCTGGAAGGAGCACCATCCACAGTGAGATATGCAGCTTAGGGAGCACCAGGAACAGAAGAGCCTGAATGAAGACGAGGAACAGACAGAACCAGAATGCGGCAATCCGAAGGAAGGTCTTCTGCTTGCGTGCCAGAAAAGCATAGGCCGCTACAAATGCAGCAAGCGCGGGCGCCATCACGGTCCAATGGAAGAGCGTCGCCAGAGCCAGGAACAAAGCGCTCAGCACCAGCGGCGTTTTCGATCCCCGGTACAGAAACTCAAACCAACAGACCATACTTCCCAGTAAGAAAGTGTATGCGGGTATGATGTCTTCCGAGTTAATGCTGTTTAAGAGGACGAAACCCGCCCCGGCATGCAGTAAAGCCAGGGCCGCCGCAGTCAGGCGCGAGCCCGTGAACCGGCAGGCCAGCAGGAAAAACAGTCCCGATGCCATCCCTCCGAACAGGGCATTCAGCATCGCCATTTTGCGAAATGTAACTTCCGGCGCGGGCACACCATACTGGAAGAAGGAATCCGGCAGCAAGTGCGTGAGATGGCCGTATGTAACCGGATAAAAGAATTCGCCGTTATCGAGCGGATCGTGAGCGCCGCGCCCCCAGGCGGAGACCATCGGTGTTTTCCAGAGGCCGTTGGTGGTGCCCAGGTTCGTATTGTCGAGGGTGACGACCAGCCCGACGTACGCACCGGCCACAATCAGGGCCACCAGCACGGCCCAATACCACTGCCACTTCAATCCGTCGCGTGAACTGTCGGATCCCTGCAAGAACCAGTTGACCGCCTCTCTTGAAGTTATGGGACGCATCTTGACTGCCGCGCTCGCGCAGAAGCCGCCCCGGATCCCTTCAGTGATACCATGTGCTATCGTTTCCCGGAACGGAGATCCGCATTTTGCCCGTATTCAGCCCTGCTCAGGCCTACTGGAACCAACGCCTCGCCCTGGTCCAAATGCATGACCGTCTGCTGGCGCTCAGCGGCGCCGTAGATCATCCCGGAGATTTATTCGCGTACCAATGGGCGCAACTGATGGCAGTGGTGATGGATTACGAACCTGAGCTGATTCTCGAACTGGGGCGTGGCAAAGGGAACTCGACATGCGCATTCACCGAGGCCGCCAATCAGAACGCCGGGCGGACGCGGGTCCTCAGCTTGTGCCTTTCCGACAACTGGGAGCGCGAAACCGTTCCGCGCCTTCGTAAGGTTGTGCCGGACGCCTGGTTTGCGCCCCTTCAGACCCTCCGCACCAACATCCTGGACTTCGATTACCGAAAGGCACTTTCGGGCGCCGGTCCCGTAATCATCTTCTGGGATGCCCATGGTTTCGAGGTTGCGGAATGCGTGCTCGGCGCGATTCTACCTTTGGTGGCGGATCGGCAGCATCTGGTCATCATGCACGATCTCTCGGATACGCGCTATAGTTCGGACGAGCAGTTGGCATATGGAGAGCACGGGCTTTGGAAAGGCAATAATTGGTCAGGCCCGCGTATCAAGCTCGGCATCATCGATTCGGCGGTCGAGCAATCCATCGCGGCCTTCGATTTTACGACGCGGAATCACCTTACGCTGGACTCTGCGGACCACAGCTTTCATTCCGGGTTGGATGCCGCCCAGCAGGCCGAAATGGAGCGCGTCATGGGGGAATTGTTCAGCACCCAAGCCCACTGGTTCTACTTCAGTCTGAACGAGAGACCGGGCCCATACACGTTCCCGCGTTTTGCGCGTGCGGAAACTGGCCCATCTGAGCATCGCACTGCCAGCGCCCAGGCAGGTGGACAGGAAACCAGTGGAAAGCCGCATGGTGCACGCTGGAAACTGTTTGGACGCGTTTAATCTCTCAATTGCCGGCAAATGGAACCAAAGTGGATTCCGGTCGAGGAAATCGCGGCGCCTTTTCGTCTGAGTGATGCCGTGCCGCACAACGGTGCCAGAATCACCGGCTCAGGCCCTGTCGCCATCTTCACCGATGTTCCGCAATGGTCGTACGCCGCCGCGTTCCGGCTCCGGGCCAAAACCAGCCAGTCACGGGCCGAGGGAGCTCCGCTGCTCATCCAGGTTGATACCACCGTCGAAAGCGGTCGGATCGGTTTCTTGTTTGTCGCCGACGATCTGCAGACCGTTCTGAGCGACACGGCGGAACGCTCGCCGCAAGATGGGACGTCCGTGGCAGAGATTCTAGTCAACCCCGCGCCCGATTCGGGTTGGCTGATGGTCAGGAATCACGCGGCCGGAGGTACACCCTCGAAGTGCCACGTTAGAGGGATTCGAGCGTTCCGGGGAACCTCGGCGCACCACTGGCTGCAAGTGCCCGAAACCTTGATTCCGATTGCATTCCGTAAGCCTGCCGAGGCGCGCCAGGCCCTATCCGCTCTGGCGTGCGAGAGGTTCGGGCCGGATGCAAAGATCGGACAGAACGTCTCCCTTTCCTTCTCTAGCCGAGTCTTGGCCGTACCCCATCAGAGTATGTGGAATGGCCCCAAAGACCAGGTAGTCGTGAAGTCAATCGGCGACCTGGTTGACCGTTTGCCATCTTACTCGCCGGAAGGCCTTCGAAAACACGTCGGTTACCTGGACCGCGAATATATGGGCAAATATCTGCGGCAAACCGGAATCAGGGTCGCCCAATTGATCGATAGGCTCGACGCCATGGGGCTGAAGCCCGGCAGCCGGATATTGGAAATCGGAACCCTGTTTGGCGCCTTTGCGCTGCCACTGTCACGCTTGGGTTACCGCGTAACCGCGATCGACCGCTACCAGGCTTTCGATGGCGCGTTGGACGCCTACGTGGATCTGATGCAGGCGGAAGGGATCGAAGTGATTCCGGTCACGCGCGAGACGGAAAGCCAGGCCATGAGCCGATTGTCCGCATTCGATTGCACCATCGCCATGGCGGTTATCGAACACGTCCCGCATACCCCGCGTCACTTCCTGGAGGCGATCCGGGAAAGGACGGTCCCTGGTGGAATCATCGCCTTGGACACCCCGAATTTGACTCGATTTTGGAATCGCCGCAAGCTCGCGCAAGATGAAAGCATCTTCCAGGATCTCGCTCTTCAATACGAGTGCGAAATCCCCTACGAAGGCCATCACCGCGAGTACACGGCGCAGGAAATGCGCTGGTTGCTCAACCGCATCGGCTGTCAGGAAGTGAGTATCGACCTGTTCGATTACAACATGCTCCAGTTCGATCGGATCGATGGCCCCCACCTCGAATGTCTTTCCATGATCCTTAGTGACCCGGCCTATGCGGATACGATCCTGGCCTGCGGCCGACGGGTCTGAAGCATTGCTCGCACTCCCCCACGGATTATCGCTATCATGTCCGTAAATACACCAACGCCCCACACATCCATGGAGCCGTATCTTTCCGTAGTCGTAACAGCACGCAACGATGACCACGGCGGCAATCTGCTGGGCCGCGTGCAGATCTTCGTCAACGGCTGGATCGCCCAGGCGCGCCGCTACAATCTTCCTTCTGAATTGATCATCGTGGAGTGGAACCCTCCAGTGGACCGCCCGCGGCTTCAGGAAGTGTTGCGCTGGCCGGAGGAGTTCGGCCCGTGCGACGTCCGGTTTATCGAAGTTCCCCCAGAATTGCACCGTCGCTACAAGCACGCCGAAGCGCTTCCCCTGTATCAGATGATCGCCAAGAATGCCGGCATCCTCCGGGCCCGCGGCCGCTTCATCCTGGCCACCAACATCGACATCCTGTTCTCCAACGAGTTGATGGCCTTCCTGGCGGAGCAGCACCTCGATGCCGGTCGCATGTATCGCATCGATCGCCACGATGCCATGAGCGATGTGCCCCTGGAAGCCAGCGTGGAAGATCAACTGGCATACTGCCGCACTCATCTTCTGCGCGTGAATGCCCGCGAAGGCACGTTCCCGCTCACTCCCGATGGCCGGCGCAGCTTGGCGAAGGAGGACATAGCCGCACCCGATTCCGGTCTGCGGTTCGGTTACGGCTGGTTTTCTGTGGAGCGCTATTGGGATGGAGAGGTGTTCCGCTGGATCGACAATGACGCCGAGATCGATGTGAGCATGCCGCCCGGGCCGCGTCTCTTGCGGCTCGAGCTGGAACCGGGCCCTGGCGCAGGCCAGCGAACCATGCTGCTGGAAGTTCGCCAGGGCGCCCGAGTCATAGTGACCGCTGAAATAGAGCACCGCAGCCTGTTACGGATTCCCACGTCGCTTCTCGGCTCCGGCGATGGCCCTCTTCGGCTGCACGTGACCGGCGGCGACGACGCGGTCGCACACGATCCCCGTATTCTGAATTTGCGAGTATTCTCGTGTCAGTGGGAGGGGTCTGGCAGCGGACCGGAAGGCGTTACACCAGTCGCATCCGCACCGGTCAGCGCGTGGCGGCGAGTCGCCGGCGCTTGGCACGGATTCCAGGAACTGCTCAACCGCCTGGCCGCGAGTGGTCCGTTGCTGACTGTCACCATCCCAGTGTCGAGATCCCTCCGCGGGGCCGCCGCCTTTTATGTGGGTTGGGGAGGCTTCACCGGGATGTTTCGGAACTGGGCCGGGTACATTGTGCGCAAGATGGCCTTGCGGTCCAATGTGAAGGCGCCGTCTGCTCTACCTGTCGTTGTCCAGCCGGGAGTTGAAGAAGCCAGCCGGATCACCTACCTCCACACCAACGCCTGCGGCGATTTCACATTGGCGGCACGGGAACGCTGGCTGGACTTGCGCGGCTACCCGGAGTTCGATATGTATTCGATGAATATCGATTCGGTGTTCTGCTACGCCGCTCACCATGGAGGCGCCACCGAAGAGGTTTTACCGGAGCCGATGCGGATCTATCATATCGAGCACGGAGTCGGCTCCGGATGGACACCGGAAGGCCAGGCCCAGCTATTTGCGCGCATGGCCGCCAAAGGCATCCCGTTCGTCTCCTACCAGGAGCTGGTCGCCTGGGCCGCGCAGATGCGCCAACTGGATTGCCCCATGATCTTCAATCATGATAATTGGGGGCTGGCGGAATTCGTCTTGCAGGAGAGCCGCCCCCAAGCGCGCCAGGCTCCGCCCTCGTTTCAGCCGAGCGTGCGGTGCGCCGGGGACTCGGAATAGGCCTCCAGCACATCCTTCGCGGGCCCATTCAACATGACTTCGCCGTGATCGAGCCACAAGGCCCTTTCGCAAAACTGTCGAACCATATCCGGGCCGTGGGACACAAACAGCAATGTTTTGCCGGCTCTTTTGTGTTCCGTGATCTTATCCAGGCACTTAACCTGAAACTCCCGGTCTCCCACGGTCAGCACTTCATCGATGATGAGGATATCGGCGTCTACGTGGATCGCCACGGCAAAACCCAGACGCAAGACCATCCCGCTCGAATAGGTGCGAAGTGGTTCGTTGAGGAACGCGCCGATTTCCGTGAATTCGACGATGCTGTCCAGCACTTCCTTAGTTCGCTGCCGGCTGAGCCCGAGCAGCGCGGCGTTCAGCTGGATGTTCTCCATTCCGGTCAAATCGGGATGAAATCCGGAGCCGAGCTGTAGCAGCGCCGCTACCCGGCCGTTTACGGTAACGCGTCCCTCCGAAGGCGGACACAAGCCCGCCACCAGGCTCAGCAGCGTGCTCTTGCCGGCCCCGTTACGGCCCACCACCGCGATGCATTCCCCGTGATCGACTGTGAAGGAAACATTCTTCAGTGCATGAAAAACTTCTTTGCGGCCGCCTCTCCAAAAATCGCGCAGATGCGAGCGCAACAGCTTGGGCTCCCCCGTCTGGGTGAACGATTTCGAAACACAATCGAATTCAATCAGAGGCATGGCTTACAAATAGTCGTAGAATTCCGGTTTCAATTTGGCGAAAACGATTACTCCTACGGCCAAAGTTGCAAATGAAACCACCACCAACTTCACCAACAACGTCGTAGGCGGGGAGCTCGCTTCCAGCAGAATGTTGCGTAACGCCAGGACCAGCGCGGCTATCGGGTTGTACTGATAGATCTCCTGAAACTGATGCGGAATTGACGCGAAGGAATAGAATATCGGAACCAGCCAGAACAGCAGCGTGTTGCACGCATCCACCACATACCGCGTGTCCCGCACATAGACGTTCAGGGCCGAAGAAATCAATCCTAGCCCGGCAACAAAAACGATCTCCAGTCCCCAGACCACCGGCAGCCAGAACCAATAGCGGTTCACTCCCTTACCGTAGGCCAGCGCAAAGGTCAGCAGCAGGCCGATCTGGATCAGCAGGTGCACGCAGTTCCCGAAAACCGTGGCCACAGGAACCAGCGCCCGGGGAATCGGCACGCGCCGGATCATGGCGCCATTGTCAACCAGCGAACTGGTCGACGTGCTCCATGCCAGCGAAAAGAAATTGAACGGCACCAGCCCACACAAGATAAATACCGGATAATTCTTCTGGCCGGTGGGAAAGATCTTAGTGAAAACGAACGTCAGCGCGCCCATGGTTACCAGGGGATTCAGGAGCGACCACAGCACGCCTAACGACATGTTGCGGTAGCGAACCTTGAAATCCTTTTGGACCAGATTGCTCAGAAGAAAACCGACGTCCCCGTTCCACATGTTGTGCCTGAAGGTCGATACTACCACGTCATTGGTATATTGGAAAAAAGTGCCCGGCAATCCTCTGGCAGCTCAGAACACCGCTTCCTCCGGTCGCGGCTCGGTAGGTCCTCTAGTCACCGTCGTGACCCCGTCCTATAACATGAAGCAGTTCCTTCCTGCGACGATCGAAAGCGTCCTCGCTCAAGACTATCCGTCGATCGAATACATCGTGATGGATGGCGGCTCGCGGGATGGCTCGATCGAAATTCTGAAGCAATACGCCGGCCGCTTGCGGTATTTCAGCGCGCCCGACAAATGTCCGGCAGATGCCATCTTCAAAGGGCTGTTCCGGGCTCAAGGCGAAATTCTGACCTGGTTGAACGCCGACGACACCTATGAACCGGGCGCCATCCGGCGGGCCGTGGACTACCTTTTGGCGCATCCGGAAATCGACGTCGTTTACGGCGATGGCTGGTGGATCGACGAGGGCGGAAAGCCCATCAGTGTGTACCCGACCATATCGTTTGACGCGCGCACGCTCGAGCACGATTGCTTCATTTGCCAACCGTCGGCTTTTCTGCGCACCCGCAGTTACCGGCGCTACCCCATCGATCCCCGACTGAAGGCCTCCTTCGACTACGACCTGTGGATACGGATGGCGGCCCAGGGACAGCGGTTTGCCTATCTGCCCCAGCACCTGGCTAACACCCGCATGCACGCGGGCGCGCAGACCATCAATGCTCGCGGACAGATCTTTCGCGCCTCCATGGACTTGCTGCGCCGGCACTACGGCTATGTTCCGTTTTCCTGGATCTTCGGCTATGCCGCCTTCCGCCTGGATGGCCGCGACCAGTTCTTCCAGCCGCTGCGCCCTTCACCTTGGAAATACCTGTGGAGCTTGCCGTTGGGCCTCTGGTACAATTCTGCGCAGCCATTCCGCTTTTTGTTAGAGTGGGTTTCAGCCCCGTGGAAAGCCCGCAAGTCGTTGCTGCACGGCCTACGGGCAACGTTTAAATAACGCCGGTGGTCTCTGCCCCCGGTGAGAAGTGCTCGAATGCAAAATGAACTGGTGGTGGTTACCGGCGCCGGCGGTTTCATCGGTGGCGCTCTCATCCGAGACCTGCGCCGGCAGGGCTATACCAGGCTTCGTGCGATTGATATCAAACCGTTCGAAGAGTGGTACCAGGTTTTCGATGATGTCGAGAATCTCTCGCTCGACCTGAATGAGCGGGAAAACTGTGAACGCGCCGCTAAGGGCGCCTCCCAGATCTTCAACTTCGCCGCCAACATGGGAGGCATGGGCTTCATTGAGAACAACAAGGCACTCTGCATGCTTTCGGTTCTCATCAACACGCACATGCTGCAGGCGGCGCACAAGTTTGGAGTGCCCCGATTCTTCTACTCCTCCTCGGCGTGCGTTTACAATGCCGACAAGCAACTGGACACCAACAACCCCGGCCTGAAAGAGGAAGACGCCTACCCCGCCCAACCCGAAGACGGCTATGGATGGGAGAAGCTGTTCAGCGAGCGCATGTGCCGCCATTTCCGGGAGGATTTCGGCCTGCGCACACGCGTCGCGCGGTTTCACAATGTCTACGGCCCGCATGGCACCTGGGATGGCGGCCGCGAGAAGGCCCCGGCGGCCATTTGCCGCAAGATCATCCAAGCCAAGGTTTCGGGCAGGCACCAGATCGACATCTGGGGCAGCGGCCAGCAAACTCGCAGCTTCATGTACATCGATGACTGCATCCACGGTGTGCTTCGCATTATGGACTCGGATATTCTAGAGCCCATCAACCTGGGTTCTTCCGAGATGGTCAGCGTCAATCAACTGGTCGACATGGTGGAAGACATCGCCGGTGTCAAGTTGAAGCGTAGCTACGACCTCACGGCACCCAAGGGCGTGAACGGGCGCAATAGCGAAAACACGCTGATCCGGAAATACCTGAACTGGGAGCCTTCCATCACCTTGCGCGCGGGCCTCGAGAAGACCTACGCCTGGATCTACGACGAGTACATGGCTCGCGAGAAGACCTCCAGGGCGGTAATGGCATAAGATCCCCCGATGAGCCTCGCGAACTATTTCGCCGAATCCATCAGAGTCCTCGAGCGGGCCCGTGAGTGTTGGACCGAAGACCTGCTGGCGCGGGCTATCGAGACGATCACCACCGCTCTCGAGGCCGGCAAACCCGTGCTGGTTTGCGGCAACGGCGGGTCCGCCGCGGATGCCATGCACATCACCGGCGAACTGGTCGGCCGGTTCCTGGTGGACCGCAAGGCTCTGAACGTGATCTGTCTCGCCTGCAACACCGCCGTGCTCAGTGCCTTGGCTAACGACAACGCTTACGACACGGTTTTTGCCCGGCAAGTGGAGGCCTACGGGCAGGCCGGCGCCGTCCTCATCGGCATCAGTACTTCGGGGATGTCCGCCAACGTGGTGTCGGCCTTTGCGCGCGCGCGTTCCCTGAGGATGAAGACCGTCGCCCTCACTGGCGAGGGCGGCGGCAGGCTCGCCCCTTTGAGCGACTACTTGTTCGCGGTGCCTTCCCGCTCGACGCCCCTGATCCAGCAGGCGCACATCTGCCTGTACCACTATTTCTGCCAGGCGATCGAACAGGCATTCGCTCCCGAGCCAGTGCCAGTGGGGCAGCGCCATGCGCTGCCGGAGCAGTGAGGTGGACCTTAAGGCAGCGCATGGCGCTGCCCCACAAACACAAGGACGCTTTCATGACGACCTGGGCATGTGGATCTGGACTCGCCCCCATTCCGCCGCCGCGCCCCGGCCGGCGCTGTTTCTCGATCGGGATGGTGTGATCGTCGAAGATCCCGGGTATCTGTCGCGGGCCGCGGACCTGGTGTTGCTGCCTGGCGCCGCCCGCATCATCGCTCTGGCGAATCGTCGGGGCATTCCCGTAGTAGAGGTTACGAATCAAGCCGGCATCGGCCGGGGATATTACGGATGGAACGAATTTGTGGAAGTCGAAGAGGCATTGGCGCGCGAACTGGCCGCAGCGGGTGCGGCGCTGGACGGGGTATTTGCCTGTCCCTACCACCAGGCACACCCCGCGCGAAAGCCGCAGCCGGAGATGCTCCTGGCCGCCGAACGGTTGCTGAAACTCGATCTGGGGCGCTCCTGGATCGTGGGCGACAAACTGGACGATTTGCAGGCCGGCTATCGCGCCGGATTGCGCGGCGGGTTGCACGTGCTCACCGGCCAGGGCGCCGCACATCGCCGCGACGTTGCCGAATGGCCGCCTCAAAAGTATAACCTCCGGCTAGGGGACTCCATCGCCGATGCGGAGGCCCTCCTGACTGCGCTAGAGTGAGTGCCAGAACCCTATGCCGAAAGCCCCCACGCTGGCGCCCACCGGACAACCATCGGCCATGACGAAACCGCTCACCGCGCTGAAGGTCAAACTATTCGCTGATGGCGCCGATGTAGCCACCATGGAGAGTCTGTACGCCAACCCTCTGATTCAAGGTTTTACTACCAACCCCACGCTCATGCGCAAGGCGGGCATTGCCGATTACCAGGCTTTCGCCAAAGAGATCCTATCGGTGATCCGCGACCGTCCCGTATCCTTCGAAGTCATCGCCGATGAGTTTATCGACATGGAACGGCAGGCCCACCTGATTGCCGATTGGGGGCCGAACGTCTATGTGAAGATCCCCATCACCAACACGCGTGGCCAGTCGTCGTGCGATCTGCTGCGCCTGCTCGCCCGTCACGGCGTGAAAATCAACGTGACGGCTCTGCTGACTCTCGATCAAGTCCGCGATGCCAGCGAAGCTTTGGCCGGGGGCCCGCCGTCTTCTATTTCGGTGTTCGCCGGCCGCATCGCCGATACTGGCTGTGACCCCGTGCCCGTTATGGCCGCCGCGGTGAGACTGCTGCGCAAGCACCCGCATATGGAACTGATTTGGGCCAGCCCTCGCGAACTGCTGAACGTGTTCCAGGCCGACGCGATCGGATGCCACATCATCACCGCCACCAGCGACATCCTGAAGAAGCTTCCCCTGGTTGGAAAAGATCTCACCGCCTATTCACGGGAGACCGTCCGCATGTTCTACGACGACGCCCGCTCTTCCGGTTTCGAGCTGTAACCGCACCCCGGTCCGGCTCTCGGCGCCCGAAACGGGCAACGATCTTGCCTCCTCACCCCCCTAAGCTATTGATTCCCCGTTCGAGAACCATGGAAAAAGGCAACATCGTTGCCCGTTTCCTGGAGTTTGGACATTTCGATTCAGTAGCCACCCCACCGGCGGCGAAGACCGCCGGCGCTACGTAACGCTGGCGATCTTGTCGCCGGCACTTGCGTAGGGCGGGGCCATGCCCTGCCCCAAAACGGTAAACATCGTTATCCGTTTCAGAGGCACCACGGCGAGTCCGCAAATTTAGCATCCCTGGCGTTTGCAGGATTCGGATCGTGTGGGTTATGCTTGCTGTACTACTGCACTAAGCCGTTGCAGTTCCCCGTTCCCCGTTAGAATTCGTGCTCAGTCGCTGATCTGTCTGAACCAGGCCCTCATGCCCAGAACAAAAATTGTGGCGACGCTGGGACCCGCGATTAGCGGCGATTCCGGCATGAAAAGCATGTTTGCGGCCGGTGTGAACGTGTTTCGCCTGAACGCGAGCCACGGCACGTGGGACGATCACCTGACGCGCATCGCAAGTGTGCGTGCCGCCGCGGCCGAGTTGGGCATCCATGCCGGAATCCTGTTGGACCTGCAAGGCCCCAAGATCCGCCTGGGCACTTTCCAGGACGGCCGGTGCGAGCTCGAAACGGGCGGCATCTTCCGCATCACCACGGAGAAAGTGGAGGGCACTTCTGCCCTGGCATCCACCAGCTATTCCCAATTTGCCAAGGATGTGAAGCCCGGCGATAGCGTATTCCTGGCGGACGGAAGCGTGGAACTCAAGGTCCTCGATACCGACGCCGTATCCGCACGCTGCGAGGTTGTCATCGGCGGATGGCTGAGCAACCACAAGGGGATCAACCTGCCCGGCGTGGAACTGAGCACGCCGTCGCTCACTCGCAAAGACATGGAGGACCTGCAGCGCGGCCTGCAAGCGGGCATCGATTTCGTGGCTCTCTCCTTCGTGCGCAAGCCGACCGATCTGCAAAGGGTGAAGCTTTACCTGGAGGAGAAGGACGCACAGGTTCCGGTCATCGCCAAGATAGAAAAACCGGAAGGCTGGAAGAATCTGGAACAGATTCTGGATGAAAGCGAAGGCGTGATGGTGGCTCGCGGCGATCTCGGCGTAGAACTGGCATTGGAGAAGGTGCCGTTCATTCAGAAGCGAATCATCGAACGAGCGCGCGCCAAGGGGAAATTCGTCATTACCGCGACTCAAATGCTGGAATCGATGATCGAGCATTCGTCACCCACGCGAGCCGAGGTGAGCGATGTCGCCAATGCCATTTGCGACGGCACCGACGCCGTGATGCTGTCGGCCGAAACCTCCACCGGCCGCTACCCCGGCCCGACCGCGCGCATGATGGCCAGGATCGCCGAGGAAACGGAGCGTTGGCTGCACCCTCAAGGCTTCCCCGAACCATTGCCTCCGCTCACGCCGTCGAATGCCGAGATCATCGCGGACGCCGCATACCACGCCGCCAGGTCCGCTGGAGTGGCGGCCATCGTGGTCTTCACCAGTAGTGGAGCCAGTGCGCGGTTGATCTCCCGGTTCCGGCCTCCGGTGCCGATTTATGCGTTTACCCGCAACGAATGCATTGCGCGGCAGTTGAGCATCTCCTTCGGAGTGGAACCCATCCTGGCGCCGGACGTGAAATCGACGGACCAGATGCTGCTGCAGATGGAGGAGATCCTGGTCAATTCCGGCCGCCTGAAGCCGGGCGACAACGTCGTCTTTGTGGCGGGGCAGCCCATCGGCCGGGCAGGAAGCACCAATCTGATCAAGCTGCACAGGATCGGAGAGAGTAAGTAAACCGAACTGCGGGCTTACAAGTCGCCTTGGCACCGGGGATTTGCCCCGCCAGACGCTCGAAATCGCTGTCCCTCGGACTCAGGGAATAAGTCGCGCAGTAGTTCGACCAGCCTCGGCGAAAGGCTTTCGTCGAAGAGGAGCTTCATCCTTTTGAGACTTTGCTACCGGCCGCTAGTTCGGCGGCGTACGCGTACACGGCCAGGAAGTCATCCGGTTGGAGCTGGGGATAATCGGCCAGGATTTGCTGCTGGGATGCTCCACTTGAGAGCCATTCCAAGATCTCCTGAACGGTGATTCGGTGACCGCGAATACACGGCTTCCCGAACCGCACGTCAGAATCGATCGTAATCCCTTCACGGAGTGAGTGATGGGCGGCCGGCATGGTGTTCCCTCGAGTCATTGTATACCGGAGTTGAGACTGGATCGATTAAACGGGAAATGGTGGTGTTACGACCAAGTGACCGGGGAACCTTAGTTTTCCGCTAACGCCACTTACCGGAAACTATCGACCAAACAACACAGACTTTCTGCGCACAATCGCCGCCGACCCCGCCCATCGCACCCAGGCCGGCGTTCGCCAACTTAGCCAAGCGAAAGGTTAGCACGGTTGGTTGGAAAAGAATTGCCGCTGACCTGCCAAGTACCACACGATCAGCCCACTGAGCGCAGCACCAATCAAACACCCCGCCGCTCTCATGAACGAAAAACCGCCCTGAGGCGTTGGCGTAACGATGCTCCATACGAGAATCTCCGCCACCATATATATAGAAAATCCAATCGCCAACCTTCGTACAGAGCTGTTGAGCCGGTACAGGCCTTGTCCAACGTACACAAAGAGTCCTGCCAAGGCCACTCGATACATAATTAGCGGGACACCGGTCATCGCGAAGCCAAACACGAGCCGCGGCCTAGACCTCAGCAAGTTAGAAATCTCGAATAGTGAGGCGCTCACGTCTCCCATGGCGATCAGGCGTATCCAAATCGACGGGGCCCGCAGCCCAGACAGGCCTGACCACTCAAACGCGCGCCGCACATTCGGCTGCGCTAGAACGGTGATGACACCGAGACCAGCACCGATTACCAAGCCTCCGAGGATTGCTCCTCCGGCAATCGTTGACGTGATTTCATGCGCATCGATCATGGCCAGAGGAAGGAGCAGTCCTCCCAAAATCAGAAGCCAGGCCAGATTTATTGTTCCCTCCCAAGCCCAGGGCACGCGGGTTTGAAGCCCGTACCCAAAGACCAGAACAGCCGTAGCGATACAAATGCCAAGAAAAATGCCTTCCCGCCATTCAGCGTGCGAAGGAAGGGCAGGAAGGGTTTTCAACAGAGGGAACTCTGTAAGCGCACCGGCCACCATCATGAACCAAGCCAGAATTGATACACCGCGCAGCGGCGGCGCAGGCAGATCGGGTTTTTCTATCGTGACGTCGGTCATGCTGATTTACTGTTTACCGGAACCCGTCCACCGCGGCTAGTTTACCATCAGAGCGGGTTCTGGCCGAAAAACGTTAGCGCAAAGTAGGGCGATTACATGGACGTGTAGTCGCCATCTCGGACTCTGAATCGCACCCGCTCCGATTCGGGTTGTTGCAAGAGGAAGCACCAATCTGATCAAGCTGCACAAGATGCCAAGCTTCCCAAATTCCGGAAGGCGCGTCACACGCTCACGCTCAGGTTGAATGGATGGAGGGTGGGCGTTTCGGCGCGATGCGCGCCTTTGGCCCAGTTTCAGAATAGCAAACTAAGTCATTGAAAACAAGACTGGATCTCATTCCTGGATTCGGGTAGCATCGACAGAGACCAATTGCTTCTCCGGGGATTGGCTGCAGCATGTCGCCTTTCGATTCCGATACCAAATGGAGGACTCCATGATTCCACAAGAGAAGAGCGCGGCAGTGACTCGGGGACTGCGCGAGGCTTTCGGTGTAACAGAGTTCGAAGACATCCACAAGATGACCAAGGGCCACACCTCGGCGCTCGTCTTTCGAATCGTCGTCGAAGGACGTCCGTACCTGTTGCGAATTATTATGCGTACCAATTCGATTCTCGGTCCTACGCGCCAGTTCACATGCATGAAGGCGGCGGCTGAAGCAGGCCTGGCGCCTCGTGTCTGGTAACCAGCACGGAAGATCAGATATCCATCACTGACTTTGTGGAAGAGGTGCCGTTTCCGGCAACCGAAGCTCTGATTCGAATGCCCAGGTTGGTTCGGGCCCTGCATGCGCTACCGCCGTTTCCCGAAGGGGTGCATTACCTCGACACCTCGTGCATGTTTCTTATGCACAAAGGGACTGCCCTGGACGAATTCATCAAGAAGTTTCGGGAGGCGAACATACTCTCCCAGGGCGAATGCGAGGAACTTTTTGCCTGGCACGCGCAAGTGTCTGCGATTTACCCGCAGCACGATCCGGACATGGTGTCGAGTCACAACGACTTGTTCAAGCCGGATAATATCCTTTTCGACCGGCACCGTGTATGGCTGGTGGACTGGGAAGCGGCTTTCCTGAACGATAGGTATGCCGACCTGGCGGTGGTTGCGAATCTGCTCGTCACCAATGACGCAGAGGAGAGACTTTATCTGCAGGAGTATTTTGGACAACCGCCTGATCCCTATCAACTGGCCCGATTCTTCCTGATGCAGCAGATCGTCCACATGTTCTACGCCATGGTCTTCCTCTTGATGGGCTCATCCTGTGAGCCATTGGACCAGAGCGAGAAGGCACCCGAATTCAAGGCCTTTCATCGGCGCTTTTGGGCGGGCGAGGTCAACCTGACGGACAAAGACACGAAAATCGTCTATGGCAGGGTTCATTGGGAACGGCTCGTAGAGAACATGCGGCAAGCGCGATTCAACGAAGCAGTGAGAATCGTCTCGGATCGGTATGACTGAGCTGTTGAATCCTTTGAACCAGGCCTGCGATCTATGTAGGCATATGGCGAATGAAAAAAAGATCGCTCTGATCACGGGCGCGAATAAGGGACTGGGGTTCGAGATGGCGCGCCAGCTGGCGCAGGCGGGCGTTACGGTGTTGGTTGCGGCACGCGATCCGCAGAAGGGGGAGGCTGCGGCCGGCAAACTCAGGGCTGAGGGATTGGATGCGCACTTCCTAAAATTGGACGTAACCAATATCACAGATTATGCAGCAGCATCTGCGTTTGTCGAAGCGAAGTTCGGGCGGCTCGACATTCTGATCAACAACGCCGGTATTTCGGCTGAGGGACTGGGTGGCGGGAAGGCGAGTACGACAACCGAGGAAGTGATTCACCGTACCTTTGAGACGAACTTCTTTGCTCCGGTGGCCCTGACGCAAGCGCTGCTACCGCTACTCAAGAAGAGCGATGCGGGGCGGATCGTGAACATGTCGAGTATTCTGGGTTCGCAAACTCTGCATGCGGACGCGAACAGCCCGATCTACAATTTCAAGTCGCTTTCTTACGACGCCTCAAAGGCGGCCCTGAACTCATTCACGATTCACCTGGCGCACGAACTGAAAGACACGAAGATCAAGGTGAATTCAGCGCATCCTGGCTGGGTGAAAACGGATATGGGCACGGACGCAGCGCCGATGGAGATTCCGGAGGGTGGCAAGACAGGCGTGGCACTGGCGCTACTAGGCGAAGAGGGTCCGACCGGTGGGTTCTTTCATTTGGGCCAGACGCTGCCCTGGTAACGGGCACCGGGCAAGATTCTAGAAGCGCCGCTCCCGTTAGGATCGGGAGGAGTAGACGGCGTGCTGGAAATCGTCCAACAATCCCACGGCCTCTTTGTCGGCGAAGGGAAGAAACTGCATCATGATCACTCCACAAATGTGGCGATGCGGATCGATCCAATAGTAGGTATTGTATATTCCGGCCCACGCCAGACTGCCCGCCGAACGGGCGCCGGGGATCGCCTCGGGATTCATCAAAAAACCGAGCGTGTAGCGATCGTCGTGACCAGGGTGAAAATCCACGTCGCTCGATTGGGCGGGCCGGAAAGTCTTGAGCCGCCCGGCGGGAATGTGGCCGGTCCCGTTGACCGACATGAGCGCCACGGTTTTTTCTTTCAGAATCCGTTGGCCGCCAGGGCCTGCACCGCGCTTGAGGATCATCTGGGTGAATTTGAGGTAGTCGGGAGCGGTTGAGAACAGGCCGCCATCGCCGCGATACGTAGTGGGAGGCGTGGGCATGGCGCGCGGCACCGGCTTGAGCGAACCATCGGCCTCGCGCTGGTAACGGCCGACCATGCGCTCGTATTTTTCGTTGGGAAGGATGAAAGTGGTGTCCTTCATTCCCAATGGCCCCAGCACATTTTGCTGCAGATATTTTTCCAGGTCCATGCCGCTGACTGCTTCGACCAGACGGCCGGCCCAAAGGGTGCTGGGCCCGTACTGCCATTTGCTGCCCGGCTCAAACGCCAACACGTGGGTTACATCACCACCGGAGGAAGTAAGTTTGAACATGCCTTCGTGCCACGTGTCGTAGGCAAAACCGGACGTATGGGTGAGCAACTGCCGCAACGTTACCGGCTTGGCGGCGGGCCGGAGAATCGGTTTGCCCGCGGAATCGAATCCGTCCAGAACCTGAAGCATCCCGAGTTCCGGCAGATGTTTCGACGCGGGTTCGTCCAGAGTCATCTTGCCCTGCTCGACTAGTTGCATCGCGCCCACGGACGTCACCGCCTTGGTCATGGAGGCGATGGCGAAAATCGACTCGGGCGTGACTGGCATGCCGGAGACGGGGTCACGCGTGCCGAGCGCGCCGGAGTAAGTGATCGCGTCGCCGGTGCCGGCCACGGCGGAGACCGCCGGAATCTTGTGTTGTTCCATGCCGGAGCGCAAAACGGCATCGACGCTGCTCGCGGCGAAGAGCCTGCCCGACTGTGCTCCGATGGCCAGCGCCAAGCCACCAAATTCTCTGCGAGTGAATCGTTGCATACGTTAGGTTGTATCACTAAACCTGCCTCCGGTGGTGGAGGAGATTGCTACCGCCAGCCGGCTCTCATGTCGCATGTTCTTCAACGACGCGCGCGCTTCGGGGTTCGAGCTTAGTTAGAGCCCCAACAGAATTCGCAGTCGATCCTCGACTTGCTGGAGAGTCTCTTCTGACACGCGACCGCGCCGCCGCTTCAGTCTTCGCTTCGACACGGAGCGGATGTTCTCACACTGGATGAAGCTCTCGGCCACCAGGCCACCTTGGGGCGGTTTGACGGCTACATGCCATCGTACCTTTCGGCCGGTCCGTGTGATGGGGACCGCCACGACGAGTTCCGCCGGACCTGCGTTGAATAGATCCGCGGAGAGGATGAGGGCTGGTCTGGCGCCTGCCTGCTCATGCCCGATGGTGGGATCGAAGTTGAGATCCCACACCTCGCCGCGCGATGGTTCAGTCGCAGTCATTCCTTAGCGAGCCCGTCCGCAAGCGTTTGCTCCCAGAGTTCCCTTTCTCTGAGTTCTTCCTTCCAGGCTTTCGAATTGCGTCTCAGGGCTGCAAAGTCGGCATTGGCATCGCGCAGGAATTTCTCGCGCCGGTAATGCTCGATGGCCTTATCCAACACCGCCTGCATGGACTCCTCCTCCTCCTTGGCGAGTTGGCGCAACAGTTCATGCGCGTGCGGGCTGATCCGGACGTTGGCGGGGGTACGGCTTGCGGACTTCACGAATTCAGGATAGCAGGAACATACAGAATTGTATACGTCTTGGTATGCAGTTCTGCACGCAACTGCCACTTCGTCCCGGTCTTCCATAGCGCGGGATCTTGAGTGCTCCTGCGCTAGGTCCCGGAGCTTTTGACCACGCGACAGCGGCATACCGCATGTTGAACGGAATTACAATCGAAAAGGGTATCAATCTCTTGCCTCGAACCATAGCAATCGGTGCTGGTGCTCTTCTGGCTTTACTAACGCTCTACGGTGCGCATGAGGCCGCACAAGGCAAAGATCTCAGATTGCCCGATCATTGTTCTGCAACTCTCGCTGGAGGGCAGGTCGCATGCGTTGTGACTCTCGATGGCGATGGAACCGAGCCGAAACAACATCCAGACGGAAAAGAATGGGACTTTTGGTTTGAGGTGTCCGGGAGGACCCGCTCTCTCAATCCGCAAAACCGAGCCATGTTTGCAAATGTCGGGACGACAGTAGCTGGGAAAGCCGGTTGCCAAGGAGCTTCATACAAGCGGGGTCGCTTTCGGCTAGACACGTTGCCGCCGGGATCCCACGTCTGCGTTCTTACCGGTCAAGGCCAGCACGCCGAACTCACATTTGAGGGGACCACCAATTCCCCAAGCGAGCCATTGTCGTTCACCTACGTTCTGTGGGGGTAGCAGGGACTGCGGATTTCAGATCGGTCGCCCTATTCCCCCCTCACAATCGGCATCCGCCAGCCCGTCCCAAACGCCCGCGAGGTCACCTTCAACACCGGGGCCGCCTGCTTGCGCTTGAATTCGGCAACTCGCACCATGCGCAGAATGCGCCGCACCGTCGCCTCGTCGAAACCGCGCGCGACGATCTCTTCCGCCGACTGGCTTTGCTCCACGTGCAGCTCCAGGATTTGATCGAGCACATCGTACGGCGGCAGCGTGTCCTGGTCCGTCTGGTTTGGGCGCAGCTCCGCCGAAGGGACCTTGGTGAGGATGGCTTCGGGAATATCCGGTTTGCGCCGGTTGCGCCACTCGGCGACGCGGTACACCATGGTTTTCGGCACGTCGCCGATCACCGCCAGCCCCCCGTTCATGTCGCCGTACAACGTGCAATAGCCTACCGACAGCTCCGACTTGTTGCCCGTGGTCAGGAGCAACGAGCCGAATTTGTTGGAGAGCGCCATCAGCAGGTTGCCCCGTATCCGCGACTGAATGTTCTCCTCAGTCACGTCGGCGGGGCGGCCGCGGAAGGCATCCGCCAGTACGTTGTCATATGTCTGCATGATGCCGGCGATGGGAAGGGTCACCGTCTGGATGCCCAGGTTCCGCGCGAGTTGCACCGAATCGTCCACGCTGCCACTGCTCGAGTAAGGCGACGGCATGAGCACCGCGAGCACATTCTCAGCGCCCATGGCATCGACGGCTATCGCTGCGGTCAGGGCCGAATCGATGCCGCCCGAGAGGCCCAGCAGCACCTTGGAAAATCGCGTCTTGCGCGCGTAATCGTGGACGCCCAGAACCAGCGCATTCCAGATTTCGGCTTCGACCGCGAAATCGTCCTCGGCGATCGTGCCCGCGCCGGTCGCCAGATCGACGATCAGTACATCCTCGCGGAAGCCCGCCGCGCGCCCGATGAGCCGGCCTTGGGCATCGAAGGCGCAGCTCCGGCCGTCGAAAATCAGATCGTCATCCCCGCCCACCTGGTTAACGTATGCCACGGCCAGCCCATGTTTCTGGGCGAGGTGGCCCAGCATGCGCTCGCGTAGAAGCTGCTTGCCCGCGATGAACGGCGACGCCGAAAGGTTCAGGATGGCCTGCGCGCCGGACGCCGCCAACACTTCGATGGGGTCGCGGTGGTAGCGGGGACGCTCCCAGAAATCGCGATCGTTCCAGACGTCTTCGCAGATGCTGATGCCCAGACGGCAGCCGCTCCAATCCAGATCCTGGGGGCCGCGGGCGGGCTCGAAGTAGCGGTCCTCGTCAAACACATCGTAGGTGGGCAGGAGCGTTTTGTGAAACGACTGCCCAACCGTTCCCTGGTGAAGCAGCACCGCGCTGTTGTATAAGGGCCGCCCCATCTCCGCCGGATTGGGCGTGGCGATACCGACCAGGACCGGAGGTGCATCCGCCAACTCCGCGGCGATTTGCTGGAGCAACTGCCCGCTGCGCCGTACGAACCCTCGGTTCATGAGCAGATCGCGCGGCAGGTAGCCCATCAAAGCCAGTTCCGGCGTGACCGCCAGGTCGGCCCCTGCCGATTGGGCCTGGCGGGCGGCGTGGATGATCAGCTTGGCGTTCCCCGCCAGGTCGCCCGCGGTGGGGTTGAGTTGCAGAAGCGCTATGCGCAAAGGTTTGTCCCCTTTGGAAAAACTCGAAGAAACCGCTCCCTTTGGCCACGGCTCTGTAACGGCACGCGCGGAGCGGTCATTACTACCTGGTACTCACCGGAGTTACTATCCGGCGGCCTTCCAAACTACGATGTTACAGTAAAGGGCGAACTTTCCTGCCCGGCAGGGGCGCTTCTCATGTGTGGCATCGCGGGTTTTGTAACGGTGGAGCCGTCGTCGCCCCAGAAGTCCATTCTGGAGCGGATGACCGACTCGATCCGCCACCGCGGCCCTGACGCTTGCGGGTATTACCAGGATGAATACGCTTCCCTGGGCCATCGGCGATTGAGCATCATCGATATCGTCGGCGGGCAACAGCCCATGACCAACGAAGACCGCACGCTGTGGATTTCCTACAACGGCGAAATCTTCAACCATGCCGATCTCCGTCCGGAACTCGAGCAGGCCGGCCACCGCTACGCCACGCATTGCGACACCGAAACGGTTCTCCACGCCTACGAAGAGTACGGGCCCGCCTGCCTGGAGCGCTTCCGCGGGATGTTCTCGTTCGCGATTTGGGACAAGCGGACGCGGAAGCTGTTTTGCGGGCGGGATCGGCTCGGCAAGAAACCCTTCTACTACTACTGGGATGGGCGGATCTTCGCCTTCGCTTCGGAGATCAAAGCGCTGCTGCGCCATCCGGCGGTCTCGCCCAAGCTCGAAGCGTCGATGCTGCCGGAATATCTGGCGTTCGGATACCTCAGCGAGGAGCGCACGCTCTTCGCGGGCGTCCGCAAGCTCATGCCGGGCCACCATCTGATTTTGGACCTGGCCGGTGCGCGGCCCCAACCGCAAATCCGCGAGTACTGGGACATCCCCAGGCCCGACCACAGCGAAGACCGGGACGACGCCTCCTGGATCCGCGAGTGCCGCGACCGGCTGGAGGAGACCGTACGGATGCGCCTGATGAGCGACGTGCCACTCGGCATGTTTCTCAGCGGCGGTGTGGATTCGAGCGCCATCGCCGCCGTGATGAAGCGGCAGGTTGCGGGGCCGGTGAAGACTTTCGCGGTGGGCTATCAGGAAACGCCTTACAGCGAGCTGTCCTATGCCGCCCAGGTGGCGCGCACCATCGGCACGGACCATCACGAAGTGGTGGTTTCGATGGAGGATTTCTTCAACGCCCTGCCCCGGCTCATATGGCACGAGGATGAGCCGATCACCTGGCCCTCCAGCGTCTCGCTGTATTTCGTTTCCCGGCTGGCTGCCGAACAAGTGAAAGTGGTGCTTACGGGTGAAGGCAGCGACGAAATGTTCGGCGGCTACGCGCGCTATCAGTTTTACGCTCTGAACCAACGCTGGCTGCGGTTCTACCGGATGGTTCCGGGGCCCCTGCGGCGCGCCATTCGTTCCCGTGTGGCTTCCACCGGCCTGCTGAAAGCGGATCTGCGGCGCAAGTTGCAACACACTTTCGTCGGCCGTGGCGAAGACCTGGAATCGCTCTATCTCGATAATTTCTACTCGGCCCTCTCCGCTAAAGAACAGTCCGTCCTCTTCCATTCGCTCGCCGCAGATTCCAGCTATGGTAACTTCCGAACCTATTGGGATCGACGGAACGGTCTTTCGCCCCTGGACTGCATGCTCTACGCCGACCAGAAGACCTATCTGGTGGAACTGCTCATGAAGCAGGACCGGATGAGCATGGCCGCGTCCATCGAAAGCCGCGTTCCTTTTCTCGATCACCAATTCCTGGAATTCTCCACGCGCGTTCCCGATCGGCTGAAGATCCGCGGCGGGGAAGGCAAATATATCCTGAAGAAGGCCGTGGACGACCTGCTGCCGCATGAGATCATCTACCGCAAGAAAATGGGTTTCCCCACGCCGCTGCGGCAATGGCTGCTCGATCCCCGCGCCGGCGCGCTGTATGGACTCCTGCTTTCCCGCCACGGCCTGCTTGCGAGCTATATCGACCCGGCCGCGCTCGATCGCCTCATCGGAAGGCACGTACGCGGTGAGGAGGATGCCACCGATCGCATCTGGCGTCTTTTGACCCTGCAGGTTTGGGGCGATCTGTTCCTCAACGGAAAGCTGGATCAGCGCTGGGACGGTCTCATGGCGGCTGCCCCTTCGGCCGTATGAAGGTCCTGTGGGTCAACTCCAATTTCATGCACCCCACCACGAAGGGGGGGCAGATCCGCACTTTGGAGATGCTGCGCTACCTGCACCAATGGCACGAAATCCACTATGTCGCCATCGAGAATCCGGCCCAGCCGGAGGGCCCGGCGCGCGCGCATGAGTACGCTTCCAAGACTTATCCGTTTCGCTATTCGATTCCCGACAAGCGCTCTGCCGCATTTTGGGGACAGCTTGGGCAAGGGCTGATCTCTTCCGCGCCGGTTGCGGTGAGCCGGTTTCATCCGCCCGGCATGGGCCCGTTTCTGGAAGAACTGATTCGCCGGGAGCGCTTCGAATGCGCCGTGGTGGATCACCTGGCGCCGACTGCCTATTTCCCCGATTTGCCGCACGCCGTCTTCTTCCAGCACAACGTGGAAACCGTGATCTGGCGCCGTCATGTGGAGCACGCGACCGGCCCGTTGCGCCGCTGGTATTTCGGCCTGCAAGCCAGACGCATGTATGAGTACGAGCGGCGCGTCAGTCTGCGGGCTGGTCATATCGTGGCGGTTTCGACCACCGATGCCAACGAAATGCGCCGGTTGTTCGGCGTCACACGCGTTTCCGAAATACCCACCGGCGTGAATATCGATTACTTCCAGCCGCCCGAGTCGCCGCCGGCCCAAGTCGCCGACCTGGTCTTCGTGGGCTCGATGGACTGGCTGCCGAACGTGGATGGTGTGCTGCACTTCGCGCACGAGATTCTCCCGCTGATCCGGCGCCGCCGGCCGGAATGTTCGCTGGCGATTGTGGGCCGCACACCGCCGCCCAAGGTTGCCGAATTGGCCAAGCGCGATCCCATGATTCGAGTGACAGGCACGGTGCCCGACATTCGACCGTATCTGTGGGGCTCAGCGGTGTCGGTGGTGCCGCTGCGCATTGGAGGCGGTACGCGGCTGAAGATTTACGAAGCCATGGCGGCCCGTATCCCCGTGGTCTCGACGAGCGTCGGCGCCGAAGGGCTGACCATTCATCCGCCGGATGACATTCGGATCGCCGACACTCCCGAGAATTTTGCGGCCCGCTGCCTGGAACTGCTGGACGATGCCGCAGAGCGCCGGCGGGTAGCTGGCGCGGCATGGGAGATGGTCAACGCGAATTTTTCCTGGGAGCACGTGGCGCGCTGTTTCGAAAAGATAATGCTGGCAGGGCCGCGGATGATCTGAGGGCTAATCGGCGAAGATGGATTTCACGGCTAGCGACCCTGCGAACAGACGAAGCGGGATCTCCTGACCCTCTCGGTAGGTTTTGGTGAGCCCATCGGGCGTGCTGATTTTGACTTGACGATGCACGGGGTCTACCACCCAGAATTCGAGGCAGCCGTTTTCGAGGCAGAGCTTTTCTTTGTCGAGGATCTCGTTGACGGTATTGGATGGTGAGAGGACCTCGATCACCAGCTCTGGCGCGCCGCGCAGATTGTCGTCGGGATTGACTTGTTGCCATCTTTCCTTGGAAACGAACGCCACGTCGGCCACTCGAAGTTCGTGTTGGGGGAGTGCCCGAAAGGCCAACTCCATGCCCACGAAACCAACTCCAGCCGCGCGCTCTCTCAAAAACTCGCGCAGTCGGTCCTGTATTATGTAATGCTTTGCTTTTGGGCGCGTCACCTGGACCAACTCTCCGTGCCGCAGCTCGTAATAGAACGGCCCGGTCTCCGGCAGTTGACGGAACTCCTCGACAGTCATTAGGCGAGTCGTAGTCTCAGACATCTCAAGCCTTTTTTAGTATAGCCTCGCGCGCGCGCAGATACAGCCCGCCACTTAATACCTTCGCCGCCTGCTTAGTCTTCCAAAGCAGCGCCTGCCGGAACCGCGGCAGCGCATGGCCTGCAGCAAAACCGGCCGACCACTCCGGCCCCATGCCCCGCTGCACCACATAACGGCCCAACACCTGGCAGCCATCCACGATTTGCACTCTAGCTGTAGGTTCCGATGTGAACAGGGTCCGAATGCCCGCCTGCGCCGCGGCCTGCGCCACCTTGCGCGAATAGTAGCCTCCCGGCACTGACGCGAACTCAATGGGGTGTCCAACAATCTTCGCCAGCTGCTCTCGACTGTCACCCCACTCTCTTACCATTTGGTCCCACGGGATTTGCGACATACGCACGGGATGCGACGCCGAGTGGCTGCCCACCACATGCCCGCGCCGGTCCAGCTCTTGAATCTGTGCGGCACTCAAGAAACCGGGCTGCCCAATCCAGTCGGTGGTGACAAAAAAGTGCCCCCGCCATCCAAACTCCTCGAGCATTCCCGCGATCCGCTGGTGGGCGCTTACGCCGCCGTCATCGAAAGTTAGTAGTACCGGTTGACTCCCGATGGCCTCTCGGATGGCCCGCAGGTGCCGCTCAAACTCAGGCCGGTCAAGCTTATAGCGGTCGGCGCCAGGACCGGGAAATCCGCTGCCGGAATAGTTCCCGTTATCCACCACGTCGTGGTACATAACTGCTAGAGCTTTCAACCGCTCACCTCTTCTTACGATAATAGCGGCACAGGGTCTGGAGATTACGGGATGCGATCGATAAGACTAGTATCTGCGTTGACTGTCGCGTTGTTAGGAGCCGCCGCGGCGGAGAATTTTCTCGCGGACGACAAACTGGTCGGTCATGTGGAAGCGCGGGTACACGAGCTACAACCCACGCGCGACGATCGGAAGCTGGATCTGGTCGGCTGGGCTCCCGACATTCTGGCCGCCGAGAAGCTGGCACGAACCAGCAACCGGCCCGTCTTCCTGTTCACTTACGACGGCGATATCGGTACGGGACGCTGTTGAGGCGGGGCCTTTGGCCTGAGGGCGGGTTCGCTCTCCAATTCTCAAATCATCGATCTGCTGAACCGGTATTTCGTTCCGGTGTACATGTCCAATCAAAACCCCGGCCCATTCGGCCCGCCGTCGGCTGAGGCACGCGCGGAGGTACTTCGGATTTACAGCGATTTCCTCAACCGGAAACTGGGCGCCGGCACGGTGCATGTGTACATTCTGAAGCCGGACGGCTCCGCCCTCTCCGGATTGGGACCCGTAGAGGCGGCCCATCCCGATGTGATGAAGCGCCTGTTGACCGACGCGATCGGTCAACTAGGCACTCAACCGGGCGCACCCGCGGTGAAGCCTCGGCCGCAATCGGTCCCGCCGAAATCGGAAGCCGGAGACCTGGTATTGCATCTTGTGTCCCGCAGCCATGGCGGTGGTAACTGGCACGAGTTCCCGTCGGAGAACTGGCTCGTCTTAAGCCGGCCCGAATGGATGCAGTTGTTCCCCCGTGAGACGCCGCATGCCGGCCTCTCCTGGCAACTCGACCCCACCCTGACTCGCAAACTTCTGGCGCGTTTTTACCCGCAGACGGAAGAGACCAGCAATCAGGACCGCAACCGCATCGACGAAGCATCCCTGCGCCTCACAGTGACTGCCCTAGGCGCTGGAGTGGCGCGCGCCCGGATCGAGGGCAGGCTACGCATGAAGCACGCGTTCTACCCCGGGAAGGACAGCGAAGACGATGTGGACGCCACTCTCCTGGGCTTCCTGGACTTCGATCCCGCCAGCCAGCACGTTCAGCGGCTTCGCATCATCACCGATCGGGCCACCTACAAGAACGAGGCTTTTGGCGCCGCGATGCGTTCGGTCTCGGCAGAAACGTTGGAAGCGTTGGGCCAATAGTCATCAAATATTCACTTGCATAATTGTGCAAGTGATGCGAAGATGATGGAGTTTTGAACCCGGAACCTGAATCAACGCCGCTGTGTTCGTCGGAAGATCATCCGGCTGCGGTGCCGCGGCCGATGCCTGAAGAGCGTACTCTCGAACAGGCCGTTCGGCTCCTGCGGGCATTCGGCGATGTGGAAAGGCTCAGGATTCTGGTGCGGCTGACTAGGGGCGAAGCCTGCGTCAGCGAGTTGGCGGCGATGGAAGGCGAAACGTTGGCGACGGTCTCGCAGCGGTTGCGAGTCCTGCGTTCGGAGAACCTGGTGATTCGGCGAAGGCACGGCAAACACATCAACTACGCTCTGGCCGACGGGCACGTGGCCGAGCTGGTAGAGACCGTGCTCGCGCATTCGAGGGAAAAGTAAGAAAACCGGACACAGGCAAGAATGCCTGTGCCACGAAGCAACACGGGAGAGGTGTGTGGATGCGTTTTAGGGGCTGGAATCGGACGATTGTGCGGCTGGCGTGCCTCTCCGCCTTAGCCGGCACAGGCGCGGTCTCAGCGCAGGATCCGGCTTCGCCCCAGGAACAGGAGCGGTGGAATCTGTTTTATCAGGCCACCTCCATCGGCGACTATCACGGTACTTTCCCTTCGCCCTACGAAGGGCCCTTCAGCCTGCAAGACACCCCGGAACGCGATGTGTCGCTCACCACGACTCTCTTTTTCGGCCTGCGCCTGGAGCGCAACACGCAGTTATACTTCGATCCGGAAATCGCGGGAGGTAGGGGGTTCAGCGGTGTGAACGGTTTGGCCAATTCGCCCAATGGAGAGCTGCCGCGCGTCGCCACCGCTACCCCCAAGCCATACCTCGCACGGCTTTACATCAGCCACGATTTCGGCTTTGGCGATGAGAAGGAAACCGTCGACACCGACGCCAATCAACTGGGCGGCGAGCGGCCCATGAATCGATATACGGTCACGGTGGGTCGCTTTTCAGTCACCGATTTTTTCGACAACAATCGGTATACCCACGACCCGCGGTCGCAGTTTATGGGATGGGCCGTCATGTACAACGGCGCCTGGGACTATCCCGCCGATACTCGCGGCTATACCTGGGGCTGGGTTCATGAGCTCCACACCCGGCACTGGTCATTTCGGTATGCCAGCGCCGCCATGCCCAAAGTTGCGAATGGGCCGCGATTCGACCGTAGACTGTTTCGCGACCGTGGCGACGCGTGGGAGGAAGAGTACCGCTACCAGCTTCGCAAACACCCCGGCACGGTTCGGCTGCTGGAATATCAGAACCATGCGGACGCGGGGGACTATGCCGAAGCCATCCGGCTGGCGAAGCAGGATGGCGGTGTACCCGATGTCACCGAGACACGGCGCGTGGGGACGCTGAAGTATGGAACCGGGCTGAATGTGGAGCAGGAGCTGACGAAAGACATCGGCGTGTTCGGCCGCCTGGGATGGAGCGATGGCAAAACGGAAAGCTTCGCATTTACAGCCATGGACCGTCTGGCCACCGGGGGCGTATCCGTCAACGGAAAGTCCTGGCATCGGCCTAACGACAACGTAGCCACTGAGGTAACGGCCGGCGGATTATCTGCCGTTCACGCCGAATACTTAGCGCTGGGTGGCCACGATTTTCTGATCGGTGACGGCGCTCTGCGCTACGGCCCGGAGACTATCTGGGAGAGCTATTACAACGCCCGCTTATTCAAAGGCTTCTTCGCGAGCTTCGACCTGCAACACGTGAACAACCCCGCCTACAATCGCGACCGCGGGCCGGTCTGGATTGAAAGTGTGCGCCTGCATGTGGAATTCGGGAAGAACGACTTTGTGCATCACCAGCCTTGACCGCCCCGGTCTTCACAGGTGCACCGGGCCATCGCCGTCTCCCCGGTTGATGTGCCGGTCGGCAACGCCTAACGCACAGAGCGCCGGCGAAGCGCCGAACAAGAAATTGGTGGTCCCGTTGAAGAACCCGTCGGCTCGCAAGGCCTCGGTCCATGCGGGGTGAGCTTGATTGGAAATGATCAGGTCTACGCCGCGCTGCTCCAGGTAAATACGGGCGGAACGAATCACCGTGACCGCATCCTCCGGCTTGGCCAGACAATCGACGATCGTCCCCACGCGCAGGTCGCCGAAATACTGATCGTCCTGCATCGAGGTGTCGACCATCACCGCCCAACCCGCGGCGCCAACTTGGATCCGCAGAAACCGGGCGCTCAATTGCGGGTACAACTGCTGCAAGACTTCCGAATTGCGCACCGCGATCATCCCGTACGCGCGGTGAGAGGCTTCCCAGATCTCATCCGCCCATGCTCCGAATTCGGCGACCTCTTTCGATGGCACACGGCCGCCCCATCGCGTGCGGCTGATCTGTGTCGCGTGAATTCCCAGCCATCCAATACCAGTCGAAGCGGCAAAGTCCATAAGGGCTGTGCGCCAGCGCGCAACGCGTGCGGCTCGAATCTTGCGCAGAAATCGTGCGGGGTGTACGACTCGGAAATAGAAGGGAACCGGCGACAGCCCCCACCCCATAGCCTGCAGCATGCGCGGCAGTGGCTGCTCAAAACCTCCCATACCCAGCGCGTACAGCAGCGGCTCCTTCTGCAGGGCACTGCGCAGCAGTAACGATCCGACCAGGGCATAACTCTTGTCGATGGAGCCTTCCGAAACGGGTAGCCGATAGTGGGCCACCGGGCGGATCTCGCCGCGAAAGGAGAACTGCTGCGGGCGCAGCGTGTAGCCGCCGCGCACCACGCCTTCTTCCACGGCGACATAGCTCTCCGACCCCGGCAGCATTTCCGTTTGAGGATCCTCCGGCAGGCGCATGCCCGGAGCGACACCAGCGGTGTCCAGCCGGCCATTGAATTCCCGCACGGCACTGCGCCATTCCGCGGAAAACGGCCGGATTTCCATCGGCATTTAAGTGAGCTTGGTCCCCAGCAAGAGGGCGATCGCGCCCAGGTTTTTCATGCGCTCCATCTCTTCCGGCTCGAATTGGATTCCGTACTTGCCTTCGAGCGCCAGCACCAGATTGAGATGCTGCACCGAGTCCCAGACCCCCACCTGCTCGGGGGACGAGGCGGCGCCGAGCGTCTTCGCATCCACCGCGAACACATCGGCCGCGACTCCGCGCACCTCGCTGAGAAGATCCCGGCTCATGCCTTCTCCGCAGCCACAAACAGCCGGACCCACTCAGGCGTCCGCAGCTCCGCGTCTGCCAGATCCAGACCCCAAAGCTGGCCCGCTGGGGTTTCCGAGAGCAGTTGAAACCCATGGTTACGGTAGAAGTCTTGGGCCGGTGCATTCTTCTTCGTGGGAAAGAACCACCCTTCCAGGCGTCTGGCGCCGCGCGCGCGTGCTTCTTCGGCCAGGGACGCGAGTAGTGCGATCTCCACGGTCCGGCCAATCACGCGGCAGCTCAGTAGAAACGTATCGATCTCGCAAACCGCCCCTTGATCGTGCGTAATCGCCACACCCACCAGCCCATTGTCGGCATACCGGTCGCGCACCTGGATGGAAAGCACGCGCCAGCCGGGACATTTCGCACGCTCGCCAATCTGCTGCTCGGTATAGCGTTTGGTAGTGAGATTGAACTGGTTGGTTTTTTGCGTCAACTGCGCCACGCGCGCCAGGGTAAGCGAGTTTACCGGCGCGATCTCGGCTTCTTGCGCCAGCGAACGGTAGAAATCATCGCGCGAATCGGCGCTCTGTTCGAGCGCGGTCCGCTGCCGCTCGGCGGCGTAGTAATGCCCTCGCTGCCGGTCCTCCTCCGAAAGCACGAGCCGCTCGAAAACGGGACAATCGCGCACGGTGCGCGCATACTGCATGGCGTCCGCAGGCAGTTCGACCACCATCACTTCGGGCAACGCCTCACGCACCTGCTGGCGCTCCACCGGGTTGTCGTCCAGAAACGCGATCGCGTCCAGCCCGATGTTCAGCTCGTTGGCAATCTCACGCAGGTTCTGCGCCTTGTCGTTCCAATTGATGCGCACGGCCGCGAAATGTTCCGGCCGCAACAGCATGCCCGGATGATCGCGCAACACCTCCAGGGCATCCTGCGGATTGTTCTTGCTCGAAACCGCGAGCAGAATGCCCCGCTGTGAGAGATCGAGCAGCGCGCGCTGCAAGGCCTGGTAAGCCGCGCCGGGATATTCCGGCCCCACCTGAATGCCGGCCATTCCATCTTCGCCGATGATGCCGCCCCATAGCGTATTGTCGAGATCCACGGCCACGCATTTCGCTTCTCTACCGGCGAGCGGCGCCAGGAATTTCATCCACTCCTGCGCCATGTGTACCAGGTTCGCGGCGGAGATCGGCAGCCGCACCGTCAGCCACTTGCGCTCGTCGCCCCATTGCTCCCGCCCATGGCGCGCCACCAATGCGTCGTAATCCAGAATGTAGATTCCACGGTGCTCGGCCGCCAGCTTACGAAGATTGCGGTTGATCTGCTGGTTGGCCCAAGCCTGGTTCTCTTCCAACTGGCTGTCATAGACTCCCTGGGCTGCGACCGCAGGGCACTCCAGCGTGTGAACAATCAGGTTCGCGGTTGTGTGCTCACGGAAGGCCCGCACCCAGCTTTCCAACTGGCCAGTGACTCGATCGACGACTTCGGTATGAGAGGCGCTCTGCCCCAACTCGGGCGCAATGTCGCGACTCTGGACGGCCAGAATCACCGTGTCTGGCTGGAACGCATACAAGCCACTCGCGTCATCGAGTAACTCCTGCGCATAAGCGTTAAATTCGCCAACCTGTATGGCAAGGTCAATTCCCCAATGAAAGGCGCTAGCTTTTAGAATTGGTACTATCGGTTCTAAGGTAAATGAGCGTAGAATCGCGCAACGGTGAGATGCTAACTTTAGTTGACTAATGAGGCGCGTATACGCCGTAACCACAAAGCCCGCCAACTGCGCACTGGCGTGCTTTTCCCATAGTATTTGCAACCGCCAAGCCGCCTGACGCCACTCCCCATCCGTCAGTAACTCCTCGATTTGGTGGCTTAAATCCGACGACTCCATTGGTAAGTCTATTATGACAAGTCCATCCATTATGTTATGAGTAAGTGAATACTATAACTTTAGATCTATTTGCCTGATCCACCCCCCTATACTAGACTCGGATCAGCCATGGGATCGAGTTTGCGCAAAACGCTGCGGATTCTGCCTCTTTTGTTTCTGTTGTCGTTCGCAACGGAACGCCAGGCATGCGCTTATACCGATCCCGGTTCCGGAGTTCTGATCTGGCAGATGCTGGTGGCCGGATTCGTGGGAGTAGCATTCTATTTCCGGCGTCTCACTTCGTGGTTTAAGGGCAAAAAAGGTCCCAAGGAGTGAACGAAAGTATTCCCGCCGAACGGACCCTCGATCGTGCCGATAGCCTAGCCGCTTCCTTCCGCGACCCCGCCGGCAGCCTTTTCCCGCTGGATGGCCGGATCTTCCGCATCGTGAATGCGATCGGCGCCTCTGACATGGACGCGTTTTTTGAATCCGCCGCGGCGCGCGAGTTTCTCGAGTCCCGCCGCATCGCCGGCACGCGCCGGCTTACCGCGGAGGAGACGCGGCGCCTGCTGGAAGACCGGCGCGTGCGCCAGCTAAACGACGCCATCTCGGGCCAGATTCTGCTCGAACACGAGCGCATCGACTTTCCCAGCTTCCCTTATGAATGGCCGCCGGAGATGTTGCACGCGGCCGCCGCGCTGACGCTGGATTTGGCTCAGGCTCTTCTGCGCGACGGATTAGGGCTGAAGGACGCGACCCCGTACAACGTCTTGTTCCGCGGTCCGGAGCCGATGTTTATCGACGTGCTCTCGTTCGAACGGCGTGACGCGGGCGACCCCACCTGGCTTCCTTACGCGCAGTTCGTGCGCACGTTCCTGCTTCCGCTTCTGGCGAACCGGCATTTTGGAATCGCCCTCGATCAGATTCTGACCACGCGCCGCGAGGGGTTGGAGCCCGAGGAAGTATACCGCTGGTTAACACCACTCGAGCGCATCCGGCCGGGCTTCCTGTCGCTTGTGACCATGCCGGCATGGCTGGGCAGTAAGCAATCCCCGGACGATCAGAAGATCTATCGGAAGAAGCATCTGAGCGATCCGGAAAAGGCCCGCTATATTTTGGGTTCCATTCTAAAGGGACTGCGCCGCAGTTTGAACCGCCTGGAGCCGAAGACGGGAAGCACCTCTTCGTGGACCGGCTACATGGACACGAACAACAATTATTCAGCGGACCATTTTGCGGCCAAAGAGAAGTTCGTCGCGGAGGCGCTGGCCGAGTTTGGGCCGAGGCGCGTGCTGGATGCCGGCTGCAACACCGGCCATTTCAGCGCTCTGGCGGCGCGGGCGGGCGCGTCCGTGGTGGCTATCGATTACGATCCGGTGGTGCTGGGGCCGGTGTGGCGACAGGCCCGCGCCGAAAAACTGGATATCCTTCCCCTGGCCGTCAATCTGACGCGCCCGACTCCCGGTACAGGCTGGCGCAACCGCGAGTGCTCCTCGTTCCTCGACCGCGCGCGCGGCCACTTCGACGCGGTGCTGATGCTCGCGGTGATACATCATATGTTAGTAACGGAGCGCGTTCCCCTCCCCGATATTCTGGAACTAGCGGCCGAGCTGACGAAAGACATTTTGATAGTCGAATTCATCGCGCCGGAGGACTCCATGTTCCGACGGCTGACACGGGGACGCGAAGAGTTGCACAAGGACTTAGACCACCGGCTTTTTGAAAATCTCTGTCGCGAGCGATTTGCCATTATCCGCACGCAGCATGTGGAGTCATCCAGCCGCTGGCTGTACCTGTTGCGGAAACGCACCTGACCCATGCGGCGACGCGACCTTTTGATCGCTCTCTCCCTGGCGAACCTCTGCTACTTGCGCGTTTGGTCGGAGCTGCTCACCTACACCCGTGCCGATACCTACTTGATGAAATTGCCGCCGCCACCCGTGGAGTACCTCGCCGTGATGCTCAACGTGCTCCTAGCAGGGATGGTTTTCTGGATAGCCGCCTCCGTCGCGGCGCGGAGTAAACCCACGCTCCTTCACGGTCGCGGGGTTGCCTTGAGCGAAGTCGCCTTCCTCCTGCTTCTGCTCGTCCCCCTCAACGCCCTGCGCGCGGTTCTGGCCAACCGTCTCGATTTCCTCCGTTCGGCGATCTTCAGCATTGTGGCGCCGCGGATCGTGGAGCTGATCGCAGCCGTGGTGGCGATTCTCAGCGTGGTGTTGATCCTCAAGTTCCACCGTCAGTTCGCGCACATTGCGGCGGCTGGGCTGGTGGCATTGTCGCCATTCTGCGTGATCACGTTCGGCCAGGCCATCTGGAAGATGACGCACTACGATACCTCGGCATTCGCAGCCAAGCCACTGGCCCCGCGCTTGCCCGTCGTCCCAAACTCTCCACGGATGCTCTGGGTGGTAGCGGACGAATGGGACTACCGGCTCACCTTCGTGGACCGCCCGTCGTCGCTTGCCTTGCCGGAAATCGACCGGCTGCGCAAAGACAGCCTTTTTGCCGAACGGGCTGACCCGCCGGGCTGGGAGACCCCCGTCTCCATGCCTGGCTACTTCACAGGCAAACTCGTCGATGCGGTTCGATACGACGGGCCCGCCGAGCTGCAAGTGCATTTCCGCGGTGCCTCCCAGTCTGAGCCGTGGAGCCAGCAGCCCAGCGTATTTATCAGCGCGCGTGCGCTGGGTTTCAACGTGGCATTGGTAGATTGGTTTCATCCGACGTGCCGGGTATTGAGCGGTCTCACGCATTGCGAGTGGTGGCCCATGGCGCGTCAGTTCAGCAGCGTGGGCAGTTCGTTTGGCGATGTGCTGCGCAATCAGACGCGCAGTCTTTTTGAGACTACTCTCCTCTCGGCTTTTGGCCAATCGCTGGCCGGCCATCAACAGGCCAGAGACTATCACGAGATCTTGCAGGAAGGCTGTGCCACGGCAAATAATCCCGAGTATGGCCTGGTGGTGTTGCATCTGCCCGTGCCCCATGCGCCACACGCCTACGATCGCCGCACCGGAACTTTCACGCTGCGGAACTCGCCCATACGGGGCTACATCGACAGCCTTGCCTTGTTGGATCGGACTATTGGAGAATTGCGGCGCTCCATGGAATCGTCCGGCGAGTGGGACCGTACCACGGTCCTGTTTACTTCCGATCATCACTATCGCGAGGCGGAGGCCCTCGATGGCAAAGACGATCTACGCATTCCGTACCTTCTGAAACTGGCTTCCCAGAAAGAGGGCATCGTGTATACGGAGCGCTTCAACGCAGTGCTGACGCACGATCTGGTACTCGCCATAATGAAAAGCGAAGTGGTTACCACGGCCGATGTGGCGCGCTGGCTGGACGCCAACCGTGTCCGCGTGCCAGAGTCATAATAGCGATGCGCGGCCTGTATCAGGCACTCTTCTTTGCCAGCGTGATCTTCTCGCTCTATACCGTCGCCGGGTATCCCATGCTGCTTGCGTTATGGGCACGGCTCCGCTCCCGGCCCGTTCATCGCAAATTTACGCCGCGGGCTGTTTCCGTGCTGCTCCCGGTGCGCAACGGGGAACGCTGGCTGCGCGCCAAGCTGGAATCGCTGCTCGCGCTCGATTACCCGGGCGAGCTGCTCGAGATCCTGGTAATCTCCGACGGATCGACCGATGGCACCGAGGCCATCGCCGTCGAATATGCCGCTGCCGGAAAAATCGACCTCTTGTGTATTCCTGGCGGCGGCAAAGCACTCGCGTTGAATGCCGGGATCGAGCGGGCGCGCGGGGAAATCCTATTCTTCACCGACGTCCGCCAGGCGCTGGCTCCGGACTGCTTGCGGAACCTGGTCGCCTGTTTCGCCGACCCCTCGGTGGCCGCCGCCAGCGGCGAGCTCGTCATCCGCGACGGCGAAACGCTGGAAGAGCTTTCCGTGGGACTTTACTGGAAGTATGAGAAATGGCTTCGCAAACGCGAAAGCCGGATCGACTCCGTGATGGGCGCCACCGGTTGCATCTATGCCATGCGGCACGATCTGGTCGTCCCCCTGCCCGCAGGCACGCTGGTGGACGACATGTTTCTGCCGCTGGCGGCGTTCTTCCGCGGCTACCGCGTGATCCTCGACGATAGCGCCAAAGCCTTCGATTACCCCACCGCGCTAGATGTCGAATTCCGGCGAAAGGTGCGCACGCAGGCCGGCGTTTACCAGATAATGCGGCTCTATCCGGAACTGCTGGCGCCGCGCAATCGGATGTGGTTCGCGTTCGTATCGCACAAGCTGGCGCGGTTGCTCTTGCCGTTCGCGTTGCTGGTGGCCGCCGCCACCACTGCTGCGCTCGATGAACCGTGGCGCGCTTCGGCAATCGCGGCGCAGGCGCTATTCTATGGTTTGGCGTTAGCCGATTGGTGCATGCCGCCGAGGTTTTTCGGGAAACGCTTTTCCAGCCCGTTGCGCAGTTTCGTGGTCCTGCTGGCGGCAGCTTTCTGTGCCCCGTTTGTGGGGTTCCGGCGGACCGGGAGTGTTTGGAAGGACACCCAGGTTCGCTCAGTTCGCAGCCTGCCTTGACATATGCGGAAGCCTTGCCCTGTACTTCTGATGACGCGCTCGCTCGGCCTGGGCGGCACGGAGCGGCAACTCACCGAGATCGCTAAAGCGCTCGACCGGTCGCAGTTCGAGCCCCACGTGGGGTGCTTCGAAGCGGAAGGTTTCCGCGCTGAGGAGTTGCGGGCGGCGGGCGTGCCCATCGTGCAGTTTCACGTGCCTTCGTTTCTTGGCCCGGGGGTGTTCACGGGCGCTCTCGCGGTTGGACGGTATTTGCGGGAGCACAACATTCGACTGGTCCACACTTTCGATGTGCCGCTGAACCTGTTCGGTGTGCCGGTGGCCCGTTTCTACCGCACCCGGCGCGTGATTTCCAGCCAACGGGCCTTCCGCTCGCTGACGCCGGGCCTGCGCCGCTACCTGCTTCGTTTCACCGACCAGCTTGTGGATGGCATTGTGGTCAACAGTGAAGCCGTGCGCCGCGATCTGATCGATAACGACCACGTGCCGTCGCGCCTCATCCACCTCTGCTACAACGGCACCGACACGGACCTGTTTGACCCTGGTACCCGGCCGAGCGAGGGAGGGGTAGTGATCGGCGTCATCTCCGCCTTGCGGCCGGAAAAAGGGATCGAAACTCTGATCGAGGCCTTCGGGCAACTGGAACCTCGGCCGGATATCCGCCTGGGGATTGTCGGCAGCGGCCCCGCACTCCCTGGCCTCGAAGCGCTCGCGGCGAAACTCGAGTTGGGAGACCGCTGCATGTTCGGGCCGGCCACAACGTCGGTCGCGGAGACGCTGCGGGATATCGATATTTTCGTGCTGCCTTCGTTATCGGAGTCCTTCTCCAACGCTCTGATGGAAGCGATGGCTTGCGGATGTTGCGTGGTGGCGTCGCGCGTGGGCGGCAACGCGGAACTCATCATCGACAAGCAGACAGGGCTTCTTTTTCCCCCCGGCGACAGCGACGCCCTGGCGAAGTGTCTGGATCTGCTGCTGCGCGACGGCGATCTGCGCAGCCGCCTGGCTGCAGCGGGCAACCGCAGGATTCGCGAACGCTTCACGACGGCGCAAGCGGCGGCGACGATGGCGGAAATCTATCAAAACGTCCTGAGCGGCTGAAACGCTCCCGGTAGGGCGGACCCCCTGGTCCGCGGCTGGCCCCCTGGCCGGCCAAACTCGCGTTTCGAGAGTCTTAATCGACCGCCCGAAGCGGGTCCGGGGGACCCGCGCGGACCGGGGGGTCCGCCCTACCAAGGGATGCTACGCTCTTCAAGAGAGCCACCATTGCGACTGATGCGCCGATTGATCGCCACATTGCTCATTGGCACGAGTCTCCTGCTGGCCGCCGTGATGTTTACGCCTCTAGCGCCGTGGTGGGCGCGCAAGCTGGCTGGGCCGTGGAACGACCCCACGGGCGATGTGCTGATCGTGCTGGCCGGGTCCGGCCTCGAGGATGGCGTTCTCGGCACCAGCTCCTATTGGCGGGCAGTTTACGCCGTGCGGGCCTACCGGCAATCCCCGTACAAGCAAGTGGTCGTGAGCGGAGGCGGCCCCACTCATCCCGGCATGGCGATGCGGGATTTCCTGGTCTGCCAGGGCGTCCCCGCCGATCGCATCGTCGTGGATGACCGCGCTACCAGCACGCGTGAGAATGCGTTCTATGTGCAGCAACTGCTGGCCAAGACTCCCGGCCGCAAAGTGCTGTTGACCAGCGACTACCACATGTACCGCGCGCAACGCGCCTTTACGAAAGCCGGCCTTGCGACCTTGCCGCACCCTTTTCCCGATGCCATCAAACGTAGCTCCTCACTCGCCGAGCGCTGGCCGATCTTCTTCGACCTCTGCAGCGAAGCGGCCAAGGGCGCCTACTACTATCTGCGCGGTTGGATCTGAAACTCGACCACGCGCCCGCCGCGCAATTGCACCCGAAGCTTGTGGATTTCTCCGTGGTCATCGAGCGCCAGATGTTCCAGCGGCTCTCGAAAGCTGATGGCTGCCGCGAGCGAAACCGGCAGAGCACCGCGGTAGGTTACGCATCGTGCTGCAGCGGACTCTTTGCTGCCGAACACCCGCGAGCGCCAGGCGGGAACAAATTCGGCGGGCCGCGAAAAGGCCAGGTGATCGAACGTTTCCGGACTGTCGCCGGCGTGCCAGAACTGCTCCACCAGGTGTTCGCCGGGCGGGCCATCGACTTCATCGAGAATCAGAAGCAGGTCGGGCTTGAGAAACACCCATCGCCGCCGGTGCAGGAAACCGGCATAACGGCAATGCGCATCGAGCAGGTCCCGTTCCGGCGTGGAGACCCATTCGCGCACGCCGGCCTCCGGCAGGCCAAGCCAGCGGAACGGGCCGGCGGCTTGGGCCTGGTCCGCGCCATCGATGCGGATAGTATTGTGCGAGGCCGAGCCGCGAAACCGGTCCCGCCATTCGGCGCCGGCCACGTAAGTGTAGGTGCCCGGGTCGATCAGCAGTCCCCGGGTTCCGCGCCGACAGACAAAACTGAGCACGTCGGAGTGGCTGTGACCGGCGGTATGTGGGCCGAATCCGCCGGCCTTTGCGATAATCTGCACGTCGCCGGATGCCATGATGGCGACGCCGGCGTTGGGAAAGAAGCGCGAGGAGACCTTCGGGCGTGGCGCGGGCGTACAGTCGAGCGCCGCCGCGCCGATCCACCAGGCCGCTTGCTCCGCTAAATCCTCGGGGGATCGAATCCACTCAGGCCGCGCCAGGTGCACGGCGCAGGTGGCCATGGTAGCGGCGCCGAAAGCGGTTCGTGCCCCGTACGGGTGGAAGACCCGGCCGCCATCGTCATCGCCGATCGTCGGCAGGCGCCCGGCCGTGCCAAGTAGCGCATCGAGGTAATCCGCCATGCGGCCGAGTTTGTCGCGGAAACGGGCGGAAGTCTTGGCGCGTACCGCGTGCCACAAGAAAAAATCGAGCGCGTAGACGTGATAGTACGCCGATTGTTCCAGATGGCTACCGTCAGCCATTACCTGGGCTTCCATCTCCACTTCCAAGATTTCCGCCGCACGCGCCTGCCAGCGGGCACTACGTGGGAACGCCGGATAGAGCTGGCCCAGAGTGTGCAGCGCCACGGCTTCGCCGATCAGATGCGTGTTAGGCGAGAAGTAGTACGACAGATTGTTTTCCAGGAAACATCCGTGCCGATACATGGCAGTGAGAAGCCTCTGGCGGAAGGCCGCGGGCAGCGCTTCGCCGGCCAGGTGGTCCAGCCAGATCCAGGAGAGTGCGCGGAAAGCTACTTCGAGCGCGCTGACCCAATTGATGCCGCCGAGAAAGGGGTTGGCGGCCAGCCAACTCTCCACCTGGCGCTGCGCTTCCTCGATGTAGACGGGATTGCCGCTGATGCGGAAGGCCTGCGCCAGGACGACTAGGTGCTGGTGGCGGTTCAACTCCCAGATGTACTTGTGATCTCCGGCGCTGATGAAGTCCAGGTAGGGGACGCGCCGGAAATACTCGGTGCCGGTCTCTACCTGATTCCCGTAATCGCGCCGCCAATGGATCTCCGGTCCGGTATCGAGGACCTCGCCGAAGATCGGGATTCGGTGGCGCAGAATTTCATCGGCCAGGCGCAGCACCTCGGCGGCAAATCCGGTTGGCCGCAGCCGTTCAACCACGGGACCGGCGTCCGGCAGAGGGGGACGGCCCGGCTCAAGGGTGAGCGGCGGCGGAAGACGCCAAAGGTACAGATTGGCGAGTTCTTGCCGGACGCGAAACGCGATTTCGGCGGGGCGGCGCACCGGATGTCTCTATGGTAGGCCAGCGGGGGAGTAAGTCAGTATATACGATAGTTAGTATTACCAAAGCCGCGGTACCAGCCGGTATCTCACCCTGGTTCGATATTCGGAGTAGCCTGGCAGGCTCGTCATCAGGAATTTCTCCTCTTCCAAAAGTCGCCACACGATAACGAGGGTCGACGGAACTAATAGGAACAATCCCCACCACGATCCGAGCGCAAGAGGCACACCGGCGAAGATACAGAATCCCCCCATATACATGGGGTGGCGCACTACTGCGTACAGCCCAGTGGAAACAACCCGCTGGCCTAAATCGACTTCGATCGTCGCCGAAGCGAAGGTGTTCTCCTTAAAAACCAGAAATACAATCAGGAACCCGAGCGCAATCAGAACATCTCCCACTGCGACAACAAATGGCGGCACGGTGGACCATCCGAAACGGTGATCGATCGCGGGGAAAACGATTGCCAGCATAAACATCATGCTGGCCAGGGATTGGATGATCTTTTGGCTCTTTTCCTTCTCAGCGCGAGGACCCGCGTGAACGCGCCTCTCGAGCAGGCTCGGATCGTTTTTCATCACGTATAAACTGATCGCCAGCGCCGGTACGAAAAATACGACCAGAAAAACCCACGCCTGCCAGTAATCGAGGGTCCACGCGGGAAGGAAAACTAATCCCGCCAGGATGATCAGCAGACGCACCAGCCCGCCGATCGCCTTCCGGTTCGAATCTGTCATTGGGAGAGCCTTAAACCCGACACAGGCCGGAGGCCTGTGCCACGTGGCACAGGCATTCCTGCCTGTGTCGGGTTTAAGGCCTGGCCGTTGACCGCGCGCCAGCCGAGAGCGCCGGCGCCTTGGTCTGCGATTTAGTCTTTCGCTCCTCAACCAGCCGTTTGAACTCGGCGTCGTCCAGATACACGATGTCGAGCCACACCTGCACCATATCGTCCACGCTTCGCTCTCCGAAACCCGCCCACATGTTGGGATCGGGATTCCGCGGGTTGGCCGCGGTGTTGTCGTGGATGCCGATCATGTGCAGAACCGTGCCCGCAGGCAGCAGCGGCGCCACATCGTCGGCGTAGACGTAGTTGATGTGCCAGTTGAAGTCGAAATGATCCACAGAACTCAGTATAGTGGTGGTGTTATCCGGATTGATGGCTTCGAGAGTCATCCCGCGGCCGCGCATGTGCATGTGGGGCTGAAACGCGTCGATCCGCGCGTTGCGCGTCAGGCGGTAATAGCCATCGGTCCGCACCACCGAATTCGGCGGAACCTCCAATTCATCGTTGGGTATGTTGCGAATCGCCATCGACCTCACGTCATACTTCGGAACGAAGCCCTTGGGATAGAACTTAAAGGCGATCATCATGCCGTTGCGCTCTTCTTTTCCCGTGGCAAAGTAGTGCATGTCGAAGCGCAACCGGGTCCCCGCCTTCAGCAGCCGGCCGGTATTCTCGGCGAAGGTGTCGCCGTATTTGCCCACCGCATATTCGGTCAACTGCAGGCCGGTCTCGGGAGTTCCCGGAGGCGCGTCCGGCTCGATCACGTAGACCACGGAGTGATGCACCACCTTGGGGTTGCTCGGCTTCACCTCCATCGCCTTGATCCAGCGGTCTTCCTTCAGGTTGAGCTCGCCGTACTGATCGATCCACCAGTCCGGGCCGCGCGCGTACATCGTGAAATCCCGATCGGTGGTCGCGATCAGATCGGGCTCGCCGATGAACCACGTTTTGTCGGATGCAAATTTGAGGGGCGGCGGCATGTCGGCGGGATTTCCCTCAGGTGCGCCGTTATCGACCCACTGCACGATCTTGGCGATGGCATCGTCGCTGAGTGAGATATCGTTTTTGTACTGACGGATACCCGCAGTCTTATCGAGATGCCAAGGTGGCATCTCGCGCTTCAGCACGCGTGTGCGGATGGCGCGAGCCCACGGCCGGACTTCGGCGTAAGTTATGAGCGACATCGGGACGGCGGTCCCAGGGCGATGGCACGATTGGCAGCTTTTCTGAAAGATGGGAGCGATGTCTCGGCTGAAGGTAACCGGCACGTCATTACCACTTGGCGGGTATGGCCCGCCTTTCACCGTGACAGTTACCTCGGTGTTGGTCCAGCAGCAGTGGTAGCCGAAATTCCCAGCCACCTCCCCGGAACCATCGTCCACCACGGCCTGCAGAATGTACTCCCCAGGCTGGCTAAAACTTGCGGTGGCCACAGCCTTACCATCGACAACCTTGGCTTCAGCGGGATCGAAGGCAACCGCGCCCGGCCCACGGTACTTGGCCCAAACGATCGTCATGCCGATGGTTTTTCCCTGCCGTTTCGGCAGGCCATCATCTGTCGCCGATACTGCCAAAGTTACGGAACCGGGGCGGGGAATGCTTTGATGGGGCGCTTCGACGGTCACCACTGGCGGCCGGTTCGAAGTGCTGTTCTCGATATTTCCGCCGCGCGTCGTAAACTTGCGGTCGATCATCCACACGCGGTTGACCGTGCCGATGACTTGGTTGGTCTGGCCATGCGCGGTGAGCGTCCACACCAGTTTCTGGTCGCCGAAATCCGCGGGCACCACGACCCGAAACACATCCTTATGACGCCTCACTGAGAAATGCGTGGGCTGGCCGCGGTCGCCGCCGGGATCGAAATGATTGTCGGGTCCGGCGGGAACGTCGAGATCTTCTTCGTAATTGTGGTTCATGTAGCCGAACCACATATTGAAGGACCCGTCGGGATTGGTGTCGTAGCCTTCGTACACCGGCGCGACTCCCTGCCCGGACGCATGGCGGATTTGGACGAGCTGGTTGGTGGAGGGCTGGCTATGCGCTGACGGCAGGAAGATCATGGCCGCGGCAAGGAGCAAGCCGGCCCGGACCATGCCCTGCCATGCCGGCGACAAGATCGCCAGCGCTACGTAACGCCGGCGGTCTTCGCCGCCGGTGCGGCCACTTGAATCGAAATGTTCAAACTTCAGGAGCGGGGCCGTGGCCCGCCCGGACAGGCCGCTAGTCATAATAAGCCGGCGACTTCTTCAACCCGGCGAATTGCAGAATGTCGTGTTGGATCCACATGGTCGCCCCCTTTTCAATCAGAAGATTCTCGACCTTAGCTTTCGAGGCAACTTCCTTTTCCGGACTGCCCAGGTTCGAGAACGGCGTGAAACCCTTGATGGTGCGTTCCGAGGGATAGTGGTACAGATCTCCGCTCAGCACCACCGGCCCGGCCTGCGCCAACTTCACGAACAATGACTGGTGACCGGGCGTATGTCCCGGCGTGGCGATGATGACTACCGAGCCATCGCCGAACACATCGTAGTCTCCATCCAGGAGGATGGTCTTGCTGTACTTGAGACCGCTATACCGCGCAGCGCCGTTGGGCGGGTTTGCGGGAGGCGTGTCGGGGAACATGAAATCCCGCTCGGCCTTCTGCACCAGCCATGTCGCGCCCGCATAGTCGTTGGCGTTGGCGGAGTGATCGTAGTGGTTGTGCGACAGCGCCAGGTAAGTGATGTCGGATGGCTTGTAGCCGATTTCCGCCAACTGGCCTTTCAGCGTCGTATGCACCGTCGCCCGCGCTTCGGTAGTGCCACCCGGTTTGATGAGATTGTCGGGGATCACTCCCGAATCCCAGAGAAGCGTGCCCCGCGGGTGCACGATCAGATAGGCCGCTACCGACATATCAGTGGTGGTGATACCCTGCTTAAGCAGGGGCTCCGGGTTGCCGCTCTTCAGATGGCCGCAATCGAAAATATACAGCCTGACAGGCGGATTGGGCGATTTCTGCGCCCCGGCCTGCGGCACGGCTGCCCACAGAACGAGGCCGGCCAATATGGGCAGAAACCACACTGGAAAACGGCGGCGCGACATTCGGTTCTGACGCTGAGTAACCGGCATGCTGTACGATCCCTCCGAAGGGGCCGGGCGATGGAACTGGGCCGAATTATATCACGGCAACGGATAGAATCTCCGAGGCCATTCTCGCAGATGGACGGTTGACGTGGGCAGCGGCGGGCTGTGACGAGTCGGACATTGTAGCTTCTTTAGGTGGTGGAACGGGAGAACTTTTAGACCGTGGGCGAAGTTGTTTCAGTTGCTGGAATTTGTGGACCCGTGGGCTACGCGTTAAGCTAAGGATCGAGATGTACTTGCCTTCTGCGGTCACGAAGCAGGTGGAGATTCAGGCAGCGATTAACGAGGTCACAAGGAGCCTCGAGGGTGACGTGGTGCGCATTCGGTACGACATTGAAGAGGACTGGAGCGGCCAGTGGGCGATATTTTTCCGCGTCGTTCTCACCGATGATGCGGCGAAGCGACGGCTTCGGGATGCGGCGACCAAAGTCGTATGGGGGTTGGCGCGACAATTAGATTTTCCTAGCATGGGCGTTTTTCCTTACCATAATTTCAGAAGCGTGTCGGAGCAAGCGACCCTGCAGGAAGAGGCTTGGGCGTAGCCCGATGCTCTCTGACGATCTGCTTGAAGACGCGCGCCATCTTGCGGTCGCGGCATTCACGCCCAAGGATAAGAAGAACATCACGAGGGTCGAAACCGAACTTATAAACGTCATCACAGCATTTGGACAGCTTCAGAAAGATCGCCATAGGGCCGACTATGATGTGGGATGGAACATCGTCGAAACCGATGTCGCCGATGCCATCAGTCTTGCCGATGAAACGTTTACGAACTGGCGATCAATTCGTCCGGAGGATGCGGCAAGGCATCATCTGCTTTCGATGTTTGGCGCGAAACGCTAAGGTGGTCTAATGGCTATTTCGAAGCGCATGTTTCCTGTGCTTGCCCGCTTCAGCTGCGTTTCACCGTTCTTCCTTTACCACCGCGGGGCGCGCGCCCATCCGCTGCGTTAAGAAACCGATGATGGCGCCCACCACGAAACCCGGCATCATGATCTCCAGGTAGGGGTGCCGGCCGTTCACCGTATCGGTAACGGCAACCAGAAAAGCGAATAGAAGCCCGAGCGCGGCGCCCACCACGATTCCCCAAGTGGTGGATTGCACTTTGCGCGCGAACCAACCGCTGAGCAGGCCCACAACCATTCCCTTGAACGTGGACCCGACCATGATGCTGGCCATCACCGAGTGCACTTCCGGATAGAACCACGCGGTGGAGCCGTCAATGGCTCCGAAGATCGCCCCAAAAATAAGCCCCACCACGATCTTGTTCATCGTTTACTCCTCCCACCCTAGAGTTCCGCACCGGCGGGAATTCCTTTAAAGGTTTCGCAGAAAAAATAGCAGGAACTTTACTCCGGCATAGGCCGCCAACAGCCAGAGCAGAACGGCATTGCGCGCCCCGAACCGGCGTAATCGATGCCACCAGGGTTCGGACCAGGCCTCCACAGCCAGCCCCTCGTGGAAGCGCTCGATATCCGCCAGAAGCGCGGGGGCATCGGGATAGCGGGCATGGGGATCTGTGTTCATGGCCTTGGCGGCTATGGCGCGGAGCGCGGGCGGCGCGCTTTCGGTTAACACGAAGGCCAACAAGGCGCCCAACGCGTAGATATCGGACCGCTGATCCAGGCGGGCCTCGGGTGCGCGAAACCCCGGTGTGCCCGCCACCGCCTCCACTCCCCAATCCATCACATAGACCTCGCCGAAATCGCCGACCATCACGTTCTGGGGCTTCAGGTCGCGATGAATGGCGCCGCGTGCGTGCGCGAATGCGAGGGCCTCGCCCACGCGCCGGATCACTCCCAAACGCTTGGCCAGCGAGGGAAGCCCGGCCACGTAGCGATCTAGGACCGCGCCGCTGACCAGCTTCATGGCGTAGAATGCACGCCCGTCGGGCAGCGCGCCGGTCTCATAGATCGGCACGATCGCGGGATGCTCCAGCCGTGCAATCAGTTGTGCTTCACCGGCCAGAGCCATGTCGAGGACTTTGAGAGCCACCCGCCGATCCAGTTCGCGGTCGCGGGCGGCATAGACTACACCCATGCCGCCGCGGCCAATCTCGGATTCCAGTTCGTAGCGCGTTCCGCTCAGGTCGGGCAACGCCGCCACATGGCGCAAATGGTCGAGGACGGAGTCGCTTAGATCCATACGCGCCGCATCTCTTCGTGCAATTCCCGCGGGCCTGACGTGGTGCCGCGCAACCGCTCGGTTACCAATCCGCGCAGAGTGCGCCGCGCCCAGGCCAGATGGTTGGTCACGGAAGTTTCCGATATACCGTGCCGCGCGGCCAGTTGGGCATACGAGGGGCGCTCACCATCGGCCAGATCGTAAGCTTCGAAGATGCGCAACTGGAGTTGCTTGCCGTATCCTTCGCAGTGCGAGCGCAGCTCATCCAGAGCCAGTGCGAACAATTGGCGCTGCCAGTCGCGGTCGAAGACCTGTTCGGGCGACTCGCTGGTTGCGGCCCGCTCCTCAAGCGGTTCGAACTCTACGTCTCCGCCACGCTTTTGCCTGGTGGCAGCGGCATACTGGCTGCAAGCGAAGCGTTCCACGGCCATCCGCAGATAGGTGCGGAAGGAAGCTATGGCCGGATCGAACCGCACGAAGAAACCCCGCTGGAGGGCGGAAGTGAAGAAGCCCTGAGTCAGGTCTTTAGCGTCTTCGTTGTCCTTATGGAATTTGAGGCGTATGAAGCGATAGACCGGTTTCCAATAGAGCGCGATCACGCGTTCCAGCGCTTCATCCGGGACGCCGGTAGCCACCGCGTCGAGCAGGGAAAGCCGGGTGGAAGGGAATTGGCCAGAAGGACCGCCGATCGACGTATCCGGATTACCACGCATTCGATACCCGATCATAGCTTGCCGGGGCCATTGCTTTCCGGAGGCTTGGGCGCTATACCTAGATACGATAAATGCGGAGACACGCCTTCCATCTGATTTGCCTTTTGGCGTTCGTGGGCGCGGTTGGGCCGGCACTCGCACAGGAGGGACACCCGCTTTCGGGTACCTGGGCCGGTGACTGGGGGCCTACCGCGACCGAGCGGAATCACATCACGTTCGTTCTGAACTGGGATGGCAAGAATATCACGGGCACCCTCAACCCTGGGCCGGACGCCGTTCCCATCGCCGGCGTCTACGTGGACTGGACGAACTGGGCGGTGCGGATTGAAGCGGATACAAAGGATAAGGCCGGCAATCCGGTTCACATCGCTGCCGAGGGGCGAGTGGAAGACATTAGCTCGTACCATCGGAAGATTGCGGGGACATGGCATCAGGGTGCGGCGAAGGGCGATTTCCGAATCACCAGGGATTAATAGGATGCTGAAATCCAACCCTCGCGTACTGGCGGCTTGCGCAGCGGTTCTCGCGGTGGCGTCCCCGGCCTACGCGCAACGCGCATTTTCCACAATCTACGATAGCGCCAGGCAGGTGAAGCTGCAGGGGGCAGTCACCAGGATTGATTGGGTGAACCCTCACGCCTATGTCTTCATCGATGTGCAAAACGCGGGCGGAGTTGTTACCAATTGGGCCGTGGAATTCGGGGACCCGCTCGACCTGGAAAACGCCGGCTGGAAATCCAGTTCAGTGCGCGTCGGCGACATCGTCACCGTGGAAGGCGTTCCCGCCAGAGGCGAAGCCCGACAGGCGTTCGCGAAATCGGTTGTCTTGGTCCGGACCGGCAAGCGATTATTCGTAGTTTCCAGCAAGCCGCATGCATCCGCGTCGACGCCGGCTCCACGCTGGCCCGATGGTCAAGTCCGGCTTGGGCCACCTCCAGGCAAGAAGGGATATTGGGGCGCAGCCAGCGTCAAGGCCCTCGTGGAGAATACGGGCGCCAAGATCCCTATGAACGACGATGGCCTGTTGCTCAACCTGGCAGACGCGGATCGAGTGGCGCCATTCCAGCCGTGGGCGAAAGCCTTGTACGAGCATCGGCAACGCACCCTTTTGCAAGACGATCCGATGGCGCGCTGCCTTCCGCCCGGCGGCCCGCGACAGTTTCAAACGCCGAACGGATTTCAATTCGTCGAGCAGCGCGAGCTAGGCCGTATACTGGTTCTGCTGGGAGGCGGGGACCGCAATTGGCGCGTCATTTACACCGATGGCCGCCCTGCGGGTCAGAGTGCGGAAGCGGTTCTGGGCTATTACGGCACTTCCGTCGGCCACTGGGAAAAGGATACGCTGGTGGTGGATGAGACCGGTTTCAATGAGAGGTTTTGGCTGACGGCCGGGGGCCTTCCCCATACCGAAGCGCTGCATCTCACCGAGCGCTTCACGCGGACGGATCTGAACACGTTGCAGTACGGAGTGACGGTGGACGATCCGCGCACGTACACCAGGCCGTGGAAAGGTGGCTGGACCATCCAATGGGTTCCGGAGAAAGACATCGAGGAATACTTCTGCGAGGATAATGCCGAAGCGACATTCGTCCGCTGACGATTCCAGGGAAAAGAGCTGACCATGAGACTAAGTACATTTGGCTGTTTGATGCTTCTGGCGGTAATGCCGGCAGTTGCGCACCACTCATTCGATGCGGAGTACGATTCCAACAAACCGGCAACGATCACCGGGATCGTAACCAAGCTGGATTGGATCAACCCGCACTCCTTTGTGTATATCGATTCCACCAGCGAAAACGGCGCGACAGTGAGTTTCAAAATCGAAATGGGCCCACCGTACGCCCTGGTCCGCGGCGGTTGGAAACGGGATACCGTCAAAATCGGCGACAAGGTTACGGTGCAAGGGGCGGCTCTGGCCAAAGACGGCAGCAACGCCGCGGGCTCGATGCAAACCACGTCGATGATCCTGGCTACGGGCCAGAAACTGGTGATGAGGTAGCGGAACCTGTGCGGCTCAGACTTCTCAGCAGAGTGACGGGGTGGGCGGCGTGGGCCTTACTGGCGTTGTCTTCCTACGCTCAAGCACCAGCCTCGGGAGGACCGCCCGTGGAGAACCTGACCACTCCGCGCTGGCCCGATGGGCGAGTGAACCTGGGGTCGACGCCCGACAAGAAAGGCTATTGGGAAGTCAGGCCCGGTCTGGGCGGTATGCCGCGTCCGGCCGACGTGCCCTTCCAACCGTGGGCCAAGGCTCTGTACCAGTATCGAACCTCGCGCGCGGACTTATACCCTCCGCTGGTAGCCTGCAAGCCGGGTGGCGGACCGTCGTTCTTCAACGCGCCGGGGTTTGAAATCGTGGACGTGCCGGAACTCAAGCGGATTTTCATCCTCAACATCGCCGGGCCGCACTCCTGGCGCGTCATTTATATGGATGGGCGCGCACACCCCACCGGCGACGATCTGCGGCCCACGTTCCTAGGTCACTCCATCGGGCGTTGGGATGGAGACACACTGGCGATCGACACGGTGGGTTTCAATGAGAAGCAGTGGCTGGCGGGGTCCTATCCGAATACGGTGCAGATGCACCTCACCGAACGGATCTCCCGGCCTAACCTGAAGACGCTATCGTACGAAGCGACCATTGACGATCCCGGTGCCTACACGAAACCGTGGTCGATGCATTGGACCATCACCGAGAAGACGGCGTCGGCGTGGATCCCCGGCGGCGAAATGTTCGAGTACATTTGCCAGGACGCGGGGCAGCCGTAATACGCCGCCCGACTATTTCTGTTGGGTTAGTAACAAATCGAGGAACCCTCGAATCGTTACGATCCGCGAGTTGCCGAACCGACTCAAACGCAGCAAGTCTTTGTCCTCGGTGACTATAAAATCCGACATGGCCGCGGCAGCGCATTCGAGAATACGATCGTCATCCGGATCTTCGTGGATGACGTTGTACGTGACCTCTGGCGAAACATGGTTGCCGAGCGACAGCAGTTTCCCGCGCGCATCCTGGATCATATAGCCGTTCCATTGAAACTTATCGCGCAGTACCCGCAGAATTTCGTTGAGTATCGGATCCGAGAGGTGTGCGTCCAGCGAAGGCTGGCATGATCAGTGGGAGTAAGCCCCACCGGGGTAAAAGTCTAAGCCCCGTAGCTTGAATAGCAGGAAGGACGGAAACTGAAAATCCTGAAGCCTAT
>Ga0182024_10000654_pt1 | contig 89904 bp, 58 predicted proteins | sample P32metaG_FD_120480 | JGI IMG/M metagenome (GOLD analysis project Ga0182024, IMG submission 120480) | Permafrost microbial communities from Stordalen Mire, Sweden - P3-2 metaG (Illumina Assembly) | ecosystem: Environmental > Terrestrial > Soil > Wetlands > Permafrost | place: Sweden: Stordalen... | reverse complement strand
GTCTGGATTGTCGGTTGGAAGCGGAGTTGAAGGCTGGTTGTCGCCGAGGTTCAGCGTGCGGCTTCGCGAGGCGATTTCTACTACAGGATAGGCAGGATGATCTTTGCCGAGGACGTTGTTCAAATAACTCTGGCGCAGGTGGCGATAGTTCACGGTGGCTGTAATGGTCAGGGGCCCGGTGACGTTTGCGGGGAGATGAAATTCGTAGCGCACTAACGTCGACCGTCCCGCCTGGATGGTGTTGTCGTAGGCCACCGAATGGATTTGGAAGACCTTGTGGTTGTCGACAAAGTTTCCCGTCGCGTCGACCGGCCTGTTGGTAAAGCTGTGGGCTCCTGAATCGAGAGAACCGTCAGGCTTGAGGTAACCGCTCTTGTAGATCTCCGCGCCAGACGCATCTTTGACCGTGAACTCCACCCAGGCTTCGTAGAGGTCGCGGACTTCCGGGATCAACGAGTGACCGATGTTCTTGTTCTGGATGACGACGTAAGCATCGATGGCGTCGGTGGGGTTGAGGGTGAAAGGAACAGAGCCGAGAGGGGCGATCAACGCATCCCGTCCGCCTACCTTGAGGGCGAAGATATCGACGTTGAGATAGTTGCCAGTCTTGAGGAATTCGATGGTCTTGCTGAGCTGCTCGTCGAAGCCGTAGTAAAAAGGAACGGCGGTGTTGCCGGCGGGCCAACGGTGCGTGGCGAGCATGCCGTTCTTCGCTCCGGGATCGGGAAGCTTGATTGCTTCGCGCTTCATGTGGCATCCCTGACAGGTGGTGAAATCCGCCGAATAGAAGGTGAGCGGATTGCGCTGCGAGAACTTGGAGGTCTGCCACTCGTCGTATGCAGTGAAAGCGCGGATCCATTTGTAGTCGTTCAGCGCAGGCGGGAAATTTGCCTTGTGACAGGCTGAACAGAATTCCGGCGTGTGGTAAATGTCCTGCATGACGGCCTTGGAGTGGCGATCAAGATGCGACAGAATCATGGCGTCCGGAACCATGCCGGGGATGCGCTTGCCTTGCTCGTCGACCATCACGGCCGGAACTCCCATGACGAAGCTGCCATTGCCGAGCTTGGTGTCCACGCTCTGGATCGAGTGGCAGGTCATGCAGGTCAACCCGTCGCGGTCGAACGAGCGATCGCCCTGCGCGTTCGGGTTGAGGGAACCAGAGAGGACGCCGATGGGGTTGTGGCAGCTATCGCAGTGGCGCGTAAACTCGATGCCCTTGGTATGCATGAGGATGTTGACGCTGGTGCGATAGAAGGGCGTTCGAAAGGAATTGGAGTGCAGGGCCTGGCGCCACTCGCTGTAAGCCTCCTGGTGGCAATGGCCACAGTAGGCGGCGTCGGGAAAGGCCTTCGGGTCAATGAAGGTGTTGCCTACGACAGCGGCATTTCCCGGGAGCGAAATTCTGGCGGCGGCCGAATCGCCGTAGTCCTTAGAGGCCTGGGCGGCGAATGGGAAAGAATACGTCTGGCTGATCTTGTCGGCGTATGCCTTTCGAGCGATGGCGTCCTTGGCTTGTGGATCGTCGGCGGCACGGGTGGTGGACCAGAGAAAGACGCACATTCCCGTGCAAAGCAAAAACAGAAGGCACGCGCGTCGAACAAAAGCATTCATAGGCTTCACAGATCGAACTGAGGGACGGGCTCTCTATAAATCCAGCCAGCACATTGTGCCGGACGGGAAGGATGATTCATTGACGAGATCCCATGCATGAAGTCCACGTTTCAGCTATGCGGTGAATTATAGCGAATGGGCGGAATGACTGTACACATACTAAAGGTGGAGTACCGGGTCGCTTTTGGCGCACAATTTTTGGAGAGCTGAGCTACGGATTCGCTGCTGTTTTCGCGGCTTCCGCCTTCTGGCGTTCGGCTGCGGCGTCTGCAGTCTTGCCCTGACGATCGAGGGCGTTCGCGAGGCCAAGGTGAGCCTCGGCGTAGTTTGCGTCGAAGCTCAATGCGTCGCGAAACTGCACGATCGCGCCGTCTACGTCGCCGCTGCGCAACTGAGAGTTTCCGGAGTTGGTCGCGACCTCCGCGCGCTGACGATTCATGTTGGAGCGCATGAGGGCAGCCGCTTGTTTGCGCTCGGAGGCAGCTTCGGCAGGCTGGTTCTGCTTGACCAGAACGCCGGCGAGCGTCAAGTGCGGATCGGGCTGGTGGGGGAGCTGGCGGATTGCTTCACGTAGCGCCGAGGTGGCCTCGGGTAGCTTGTTCAGTTTGTCGTAGACGCTGCCCAACGTTGCCCAGCCGTCGCCGTTCTCGGGTCGAAGCTTGAGTGAGGCGTTCATCTCGCGGGCAGCGTCGTCGTAGCGGCCGGTCTGCATGTAGAGGACGCCGAGAAGATACGGGGCCTCGGGAGCGGATGGGTCGAGTTTCTCAGCGGTCTCCAGCTCGGGGATTGCGGCGGCTGCGTCGTCCTGCATTTTGAGGGCGAGGCCGAGGTTATAGTGCAGCTGAGGCAGGTCGGGCGCCAGCTTGAGAGCTGCTCGCAGCTCGTCAACCGCATCGCCAAACTGACTTAGCTGCACGTAGGCTGCCGCGAGATCCTGATGGGCCGTCACACTCTCCGGGGCTAGCGCAATCGAGCGTTGCAGTATGGGAACGGCGTCCTTTGCTTGTTGCGCCTGGCTTAGCGCCATTCCAAGATTGGTCATGGCTTCAGCATTGTTCGGCTCGGCAGCTACTACTTTTTTCAGCAGCGAAATTGCCTCCTGCACTTTGTTGGAGCGCTGCAGGGCGAGGGCGAGTTGATACGAGGCTGCCGTGGACTGCGGCTCAATCTCCAACACGTGCTGGAAGACTGGGATCGCCTGGTCATCCTGTCCGCCGGCTGCGAGTGCTCTGCCTAGTTCCATGGCAATCGCTGCATTCTGAGGTGCGAGTTGGGATGCCTGCGCCAGCTCAGTGAGTCCCTTCGTTTGTGCATTTGTCTGCCCCTGGGCCTGCATGACAAGGCCGAGATGCAGGTGGGCGACGGCAAAATCTGGATTGAGACGAATGGCCGTTGCAAACTCCTGCTGGGCTTCTGGCCAATTCTTCTGCTGCGCGTACAGCGAGCCAAGTTCATCGTGGAGCTCGGGGTTCTGAGAGTCCGTTGCGAGGGCGGCTTTCATTTTTGTTATCGCCGGGCCTGCTTTTTGGGTCTCCGCCAGAGCACGCGCATACGCGGCCAGAACATAGGAAGGGAGTGGGCGCTTCTGCAATTGGGCACCAGCTTCCAGCCTGGAAAACAAGGGGAGGGCTTTCTCTGGCGATCCGATCTGTTGGTACGCCATTGCCAGATTTATCTGCGCGGTGCTGTCGGTCGCTTTTATGGCAAGCGCTTTTTCGAGTTCGCGAATCCCTTCCCTGGTGTGGCCGCGACTGACCAGGACTGCGCCGAGTGCGCTGTGGCCCTGCTCAGCCTGAGGAGCCAACTGGATTACCTGTTCGAAGTCAGCCTGGGCCGCGCTTAGATCTTTCTGAGCCAATGCAGCCTGTCCTGCACGATATGCAGTATCTGCTTTTTTCAAAGCTGCCGAAGGTTCCTGGGAGAAGGCGCTGATCGAGAGGGTTATTACAGCAATCAGTGCTGCGTTCACAACTGCAAGCCCGTTTTGAGGATGTTTGTCCATGTAAGTCCGGCGAGCTGATGTTAGCTGTTCAACGCTGCGGTTGTCCTTCCATAAGATCGACCGTTACCGTGTGCCGCGCATCCTGAGGTTTGCAGTCTCGCCCAGCAATCAGAGGCGAGCCAGGTTTGCGCGGGCTGCGGTGTGTTGCGGGTTGAGGGTTAGAGCGCGCTCGAAGGCTTTGCGGGCCGACGCCTTGTCGCCATTTCGAGCATGAAATACGCCTAGATTATTCCAATCGTCCGCATTGCCTGGGTCTATTGCGAGGGCCGCGCTTTGTTCGCTGATTGCGTCGGGTAACTGGCCCATCTGTGAATAGATCTGAGCGAGTTGACGATGCGGAACGGTGTCGTGGGGTCGCAGGAGTTGAACGGCTTTGAACTGTTCCAGCGCGTCGGCAAGCATTCCGGACTGGGCGTAGATGTTGCCGAGCAACTGATGAGCGTCGGGGTCGTCCTTTTGTTTGAGCGCCTGCTGCAATAGCTCTGTGGCACGGGGTAGATTGCTGTTGTCGGCTTCGATGCCGGCCAGGTTGTAGAGTGCGTCGAAGTTGCCGGGGTCGAGCGCGATTGCGGTCTCAAACTCGTGTTGGGCGTCGGTGGGGCGGTTGGTTGCAGAGAAGATGGCCCCCAGTTCGTTGTGCGCGGAGGCGTCTTTGGGGGTTTCGACAAGGAGGCGGCGATACTCCTCTTCCGCCTCGGCGTAGCTGCCGTGTTTGAACTCAAGGTGCGCAAGGTCGAAACGTGCGTCGGTATTTTCGGGATCGGCCGTGAGAGCTTTTTGGTATTCGGCCTGGGCCTGCTGCCAGTTCCCTGCTCCGTCGAGCGCGGTGCCGAGCGCGGTGAGGGTTCGTACATCGTCTGGCGTGCGCGCGAGGACGCGGCGATAGAGAGTTTCCGCTGAGGTGTAGTCGCCGCTGATCGTTTCGACCGAGGCGAGATTGTAGAGCGCGGTGTGGTCGTCGGGATCTTTGCGCAGGTTGTTCTGCATCCAGGCCTGTTCGAGGAGGAGACGAGGATCCTGATTTGAATTGGGAAGAGCGTGAGGCAGGACCTGGAGCCAGAGATGTCCCATTTCGTCAACAGAGCGGTTTCCAGCTTTGACTCGTATCGGCGGGCTGTTGGGATTGCGGATGTTGGCTTTGGAGTTGTCGTAGGTGTAGCGCATGTAAAGGACGCTATTCTTCGGCAGAAAAACGGGCGATTGAAAACGGTAGACAGATTGGCGATCGATGTCCCAGTCGCGGATGAGGATGAGCCACTTCTTTGCGCCGTTGGGAAGAATGGCATACGCTTCCATCTTTTTGCCAAGGTAGTGGGCATGCGGATAGACGCCGAGCACGTCGACATCGATGGGAAGTTTGAGGTGATCTTCTATGACAAAGGCCGCGTCGCCCGCTGGGATATCGAGCGCACTGTCGTGCTCAAGCTGCAAGAGCATGGGGTGTGCTGTGGCAGGCTTATCGGAAAAATAAAGACCCACGGTGGCCTGTACGGTCTCGGGCTTGCCGGTGGGCTTGAGGTGCATGTTGAGGATGAGGTCGTTGCCAGGGTCGAGCCGCCAGGGCATGCCGCTGGGTTCTATGAGAGCGGGAGAATCGGGCTTCCAAAAGAGAAAGTGACTGTCAGGGTCGAAGGATTCGCCGGAGTCGACGGTGAGTTCCATGCCGGGAATTCCCTGTTTCCAATCGTTGGGGTGCTGGCGGCGCAGGGAGGCTGTGCGGTCAATGAGGACGTTGGCGTGGTGGACGACCCGAGGTGCACCGGGTTTGATCTCCATTGCGCGAATGTACCTTGTTTGCGTGATTGGGACGGGCAGAATGAAGTTGCGAAAAAGATCGGTGCCGGACGCAGGAACCTGCAGCGGGGATTCCACTCTTAGAATGAGATCGGGAGGGCCTAGCTGCCAGTCCTTCGAGAAGATTGGTGGTTTGGGTGTTTCTGCGGACTCGCCCTCGGGCATGCCGGCTTCGACCCACATTTTGATGAGACTTAGATCCTCGTCGGAGAGACGGCGGCTATCGGCGAAGTTGCCAAAGCCGGGCTCGGGTAGCCAGGGTGGCATGTAGTGGGTCTGCGTAACGGTCCGTATCGTCGTTCCCCATCGTTTGGCATCAGCGTAGGAGAGCAGGCTGAAGGGACCGGAGCCGCCGGGGTGATGACAACCGCTGCAGTGGTTGTACAAGATGGGCGCGATCTGCCGGTTGAACGTGACCGGGCCCGTGGCGGCTCGGACGCGGGCGTGCGGTAGCTGGGCCAACAACGTTAGAAGCGCGGCGGTTCCCAGGAGGGTTACAGGAAGATGATTCGCGCTCCGCCGCGTCATGGCTGGCCTATGATTCCGCAGCCTACGGCTGGTCCGTCTGGCTGTTGCACAGAGCGGTGCTGAAGAACGTCGGCGATGGCTCGTTCGAGGTCGTGCTGCGTGGCGCTGGGGCGCTCCCGTCCAATCTGGAGGTAACGATCGTCGATGCGACCGTGATAAACGGTGCGAAGAGTCTCCGCGTCTGCGTGCTCGGGAACAAGGATTGCAGATTCAGGCGTGACTGTGACGTGGGTGAGATCAACGAGTTGGTGATGCGGGTCGAGCAGGATATTCGCTTCAGGACCATAGGCGGTTTCATGCTGACGCACACCTTCGGGAGTTTCTCCGACGTTGGGATAGACGAACCAAAATGAGACACGCTGCGCTGCGAAGCTTTTTTCGAGGCGCCGTAGCTCAGGAATGTAGCGATTGGAGATGGGGCAGTCGGATGCGACAAAAAAGAGAACAATGGCTTCCGAACCGGGAGCGGCAAGGCGGGTAACAGGTTGTCCATTTATGTTGTAGCCATAGGCTAACGGCACTCGCTGGGCATGCGAGACAAGCGCGATGGTCGACACACAAGCCAAAGCCAATACCATGAAAAATGAGTGTCGCATAACCCTCTCAATAGACAATATCCCAACTAGTCCAAGGTTGGACACACAGGGTGGCGCGATGATCTTTCCACTGCTGTAGCGCCTGAACGGTCTGCCTTTTGATAACAGAGCAGACGGCTTCTTGTGCAAGCCTATGTATGGAGTAGCCAACACTGCTCGCTGTCAAGACATGCTTTCGCAACGACCGGGCGGCGAGACCATGGTTAACATTCCTAGCGAAGATCGCATCGCTCGCCTGCGTAAGTACCCGAAGCCAGAAAGTTGCGAAGCGTCGGATCGTCAGGATTGAACTGAGACAGTCCTGTCAGTATCTCCAGCGCTTTCTTCTTATCGCCAATTCTGCAGTCGATAAAAGCAAGGTTCAATCCGGCAGCCATCTGGCTGGGGTCAGCATCGACCACGCGCTGCAACAGATTTACCGCATCGGCGGTGCGTCCGGATGTGGCATCCAGAACGGCTAGATTTCCCAGCGCAGTCGTTTCGTAAAGGTCCTCCGTCAGCGCGTCCATATACTCCTTGCGGGCCCTCGTCTTGTCACCAGACATTTGCTCAATAAAACCAAGCTGCGTGTGAAGCTGGACGTCGCTGGCCCCGCCCTTTTCTGCCTCCCCTAGAAGGCGAAACGCCTTCTCCCTGGCTCTTTGATTCCCATGCTCGGCTAATTGCGCATAGGCCAATCCAAGCTCTCTGTCTCCAGCCGATACATTGCCTACAGGCACCAGCTCAATGGAATTTTCGAGATCCGCCAACCGTAGTGTCGATGCTGCTGTCGACGGCCGACTTTGGATATTGTGGTCCGTCGCCTGTTCGTGTGAGATATCCGTAGGCTCGCGAGTGGGCATATGACATGCCGCACAATCCTTCTGCTCAGGATGGTGTTCGGTTGCCATTTTTGGACCGATATGACACGTCAGACACTTGCCGCGGAAGTAGCTGACGCGCTCTTCGGGGCTAGGTGAGCTATGCGGATCGTGGCAGGTAGTACACGTCAGCTTGTCACCACTGGCGACCTTGCATGCACTGCGCAGGAGCGCCTCATACTGACTGCTTGCTCGTCCGCCGCCCGTCTCTGCGCTCGCCTTCACGAAGTACACTGCGTAGTCTGCGAGATCGGCTCCAACACGAAACTGGGCAAGCGATGTGCCGGCGCGGTAAATAGCGACATCTCCTTCGAGATGACATTGGAGGCAGGCGCTGTCTCTCCGGGCAGGGGTCAGTTTGGCTGGGTTCACAATTGGACCGTGTCCCTGTTCCGCCAGGTGTTTGGACGGATCTCCATGGCAAGCCGAGCATCCTATCCCAGCCTGTTGGAATGGTGGTCCGTCGTACCGGTTACGAGCCTCGGGAAGCGCCGTCTGTATCGCCGTTGCATGACAGTGGAGGCAGTTGGAATCGACAGGCAGAGCAGCTGGCATGGTTCTCGTTGTGCCGTAGTTTGGAGCCATGTCCCATAGCTGTCTCTTGCCGTAGTAGTTGATGGGAGCCTCAAACCATTGTCCCTTTTCCTGGTACAGATACGTGCGTCCACGATGTCCAGAGCCAATGAAGTATTCGAGTTGCTTCTCCCCGTGCAGGGCGAACTGCTCCTTCGATGTCTCTGGCTCGGCTTCGCGGTCGTAAGACATCCAGGCCTTCCCATCCCGTAAGAAGACGCTATAGCGGATGCCGGAAGCAGCATGCAGAAAGCCTCCTTGCAGGAGTCCGTCTACAGCGGCCCCGCTGCCCCGTGCCATTGGAGTGCGCACATATTTTTCGTAGATCTCACTATGGCAACCGCTGCATATCGCATCAGGATTTGGAGAAAGTGCAGCAGCGCGTGTGTGCGGTTTAGTGCCTGCCGAAACACTGATTGTCGAATTGGGTAAAGCCCAAACAATAAAGAGAGCAAACACTAAGGCGGATAGGAATGGAACTGCACGACCGAAATTTCGGACCAACTTACAGGTGGTTGTTCGCGCCGCAAATCGCCGGACATCACATGCAGGCAAGTACGCGTCGTCTTGCGATACACTCGCAATTGGTGTCAACCGTAGCAATATTGCCGCGATATTCCTAGTGAACAGTTTCAAGCTTGGGCTCGCTTGCTGCCTGGATCTTTTGGGAGGTCTGGGTCTCTCGACTAGCGTCCTCGGTCCTGCCTAATGATCGATATGCCTGCCCCAACAGGCTATGCGTTATGAAGTTGCTTGGGTCCATTTTTTCAGCGCGCTCAAGATACATCATCGCGCTCGCAGGATCTTGTCGCTTGAGCAATACCTTGCCTAGCAGGATGTAGGGACCAGTCGAATTTGGCTCCAGTAGCAAGGCACGCTGTAACGACTGCTGCGCCTTCACGTAGTCACCCGAACGAGTGTAAGTATCTCCCAACCTGTCATAGATGCCGCCATCGAGCGGGTTGCGTAGGCGCTCCTTCTCAAACTCCGCAGCAGCCTGATCAAGGTGTTCGCCCGCCAGTGCAACCTCTCCGAGGAGCGCATGCGCAAGTGGCAGTTGGGGGTCCAGTTCCAGGGCCTTCGTGGCAAACTGTTGAGCGGCCGGGAGGTATTCCCGTCGCAACAACATTCGTGCAGCCAAAAGATATGCCGGCGCCGAGTCCGGAGGAAACCCATATTGAGTGGCGAAAGCCCGACGCGCGCTATCAAATTGACGGGTATCGAGATAACAGAGCGCAAGTACATAACTCGGATCAATTCTGGTCTGCGAGGTCCAGTCATGCGCCGACTCCAGCAGCGGAATTGCATCCGCCGGCCTGCCCAGTCGAAATAGCGTGAGGCCGCGGAGTTGGGTCGACTCTTCATCGTGTGGGTCTTGTTTCAACGCACTCGCGAAGGCAGCGTCTGCTTCAACAAATTGGCTCTGCGAGTACAGAGCGAGGCCACGCAATCTATTGACGCCCGCTGGGACAGGCTGCTGGGCAGCGAGTGTATCGAGCTGCTTCAAGGCGTCCGCAGGGTGGCCACGATCGATCATCAGGCGTAGCTGGATCAGGGCCTGTGACGCGGCAACGGGAGCAACTCCAGTAACGGCGTTCGATGTCAGCGGCGTTTGGGCCGCAAGTGCAGGCTGTGCTGGGGTTTGTGAATGTGCAAGTGGCAGGGATAGCACTGCAGAGATGAAGATGGACCGATGTAGGCCTATTTTGAACGGACGACGCATAGAAGATCTGGCCTAAGTGTAAACGAACAGAGCTCGCTGACGTGGAGTTGGAAGTTTTAGTGGCACCATATTTTTGGGCTATGGTGAGTCGGTGTTTTTGCTGGGGTTTTTGCGAAAAGTGGCGGAAAAATGTGGCGCTTTTGTGGTCAAATTGTGGTGAATTGCGTGGTAAACGTGGTCATTTAATGGTCGTTTTTCGTGGGCCAAAAATAGGACACGCTTTTCAACTTTATTTTCTCGTCCAAGCAGAAGAGGGGAGCCGAAGCTCCCCTCTCTGGTAAAGCAGTTCGTTAGAAGTGAATGCTAGCGGAAAACGACAGTTGTCGTGGACTTGATTGTCCGACGGGGCCCACGCCATTGCCTCCAGCGCCGTTGGTTACGAAGGCGGTGCTATCAACGTTTCCAGTGTTCGGATTGGCGGCATTGATGTGGTTGAAGACATTGAATGCATCCATTCGGAACATTGCAGAGATGCTTTCCTTGATTGGGATATTCTTCTGTACTGCCAGATCGGTATTGAAGAACCCAGGGCCGAAGTTGCTATTACGGCCAGTGCTTCCAATCTGATCAAGAGCAGGGCAGGAGAAGCCGCCAGCAGGTGTTCCGGGCTGTGATACACCATTGGTGGTCGATGGACAGAGTGTGACACCGGTTGCTTCCACTGATTGGTAGTAGGACCGCCGGTGATTAACCGGATCGAATCCGCCAAGGTGGGTCTTCAGACCCCTTGGGTCTCCATTTGGATAGCAAGGTGCTGAAGTTCCGCCGACAGATGAGGCGCATTGGTTCATGGAGAGGCTGTATGGCAGACCGCTGGAGATGTTGATCACGGGACTCAACTGCCATCCGCCGACAAACTCATCTACAAACCGCGAGGATTGCGAGAGGAACTGCTTGTTGTGGCCGAAGGGTAGCTCATAGAGGCCATAGGTCACGACCTGCTGTTCGCGGATTGAATCGTCCCGTCCGTAAACCGCTTGCTTGCTCCAAGTCGCATATTGCGAGTTGAAGACGAAGGCACGCTGCCACGCATAGTTTGACGTGAAAGACAGGCCACGGGAGATCTGCTTGGCTACTGTTACCTGCAATGCGTTGTAATGGGTATTCTGATCGTCCCCGTAGTAACCAATGCTAGGAATCCATCCGCAAGCTCCTGCAGGCACACCGGCAGGTGTCGCATAGTTGGGATCCTTGCATGCTGGCAGCGAGCCACCATAGTAACGTTGCAGGAACTGCCCTGACGAGACTGCTCCGCTAGTTGCAGAGATCACACTTGAGCCGGTGCAGCCTGGACCCGCCGGGTAGCAATTACCGCCCGCTGGATCATAGTGAAGTGGAGTGCCTGTCACGCTGTACTGTGCCGGAAGAAAGACCCCTGACTCGTTCGGGTTGGTGTTGTTGCCGTCGCCTGCACTTAGGGTGTGGGTCCCTTTGTTGCCTACGTAGGCCATCGTCAAAGACAAGGTTGGAGTAATGGATTGCTGGACGCTGAGATTCCAGGCATCGAGAGTAGGCAGACGGAGCGGGTCAGGACGGGCCTTCGTGCTTACCGCATAACCTGGATTAGGCAACAGGCCATTCGAGGGGACCACTGGAAATACATTTGGCTGGGGACCGCCAGTAAGGGTTAGAGGCGTCGCGTTGTCGGCGTTCAGAATCTGCCAGGTGGCCGCACCGTTACCGGTTCCAGTGAGTTGCTGGTCGGCAAGGACGGGCAGGTTCTGCGTGACTACGTGACCGAAGATGGAGCCGAATACGCCAAGGTCAAAGCTGCGGCCATATCCAGCGCGGATAACAGTCTTGTCGGTTGCCTGGTAGGCGATGCCGAGACGTGGGTTCCAGGCATTTTTTGCCGCTTGCCATCCCATGTCACTCGGAACCCCCCCTACCCCTGCAACGCTAAGATAGCCAGTGGTAAGGTCCATCAGTGCACCGTTGCCTGGCCCATTGACGGCCTCGGGGAAGTACAACTCGTACCGTACGCCGAGGTTGAGGGTTAGCTTGGAGGTAGCGCGCCAGGTGTCCTGCACGTAGAAGAAATCACGCTTCTGGAATTCCTTCGCGTTGGTGGAAACGCTGACGTAACGATTGAACTGGTTTACGTCCCCTTTCACGAAAGAGGCCAAACCTAGACCTCCGGTGCCGTTGAGGGCCGTGGCGTTTGCGTTGAAGCTGAATAATCCGGTACGATCCACGTCGCTCGGAACACGCAGGTTGCGGGCGTAACGCAGATCAACACCGACCTTGATGGAGTGATTGCCGAGCGTCTTTGTCCAGTTATTGACAACCTGAAACTGGTCTTCTCTTTCAATCAGCGGGCAGTTGCAACGGTTGATATTCAGACCGGCGCCCCATTCCGTTTGACCGCCATTAGGCATACTGATCTGGAAGCCTGGTAAACCGTTGGTAATGGGGTTTGCCAAATTCAGGCCGGTGAATCCAAGGGTGTTCGCTTCCTGTGTTGCGGCGTCAAATTTCTGGTCGTTGATGTTGTAGCGATAGTAACCAAGCCGGAAGTCTGTTACCAGCGTCGGCTTGACGGCTATGTCCATGCCGGTAGCAAGACTGTCGTTTGCGCCAGCCGAGTTTCCGCCGTAGCCACTGAGGCCAAAGCCCGGGCCCCCCCCAGTACCGAGGAGCAGCGTACCGGTGAGGACGTCAGTGAACCGGCTAAAGCGCACGAACGCGTGGGCCTTATCCGTAACCTGCCCGTCGAGCCGAACGTCCCACTGATTGCTGTTGAAGATACCCGTGCCACCTTGAATATAGGTATCGAGCAAGCCGCTGGCCCCAATTTTGTTGGGAGCGAATTGCGAAATGAGCTTTATGTAATTCAATGCCGGAGCAGAGAGGTCAGACTGCGGAACGATGTTTCCAGGGTATTGAACGGCTACCCCGCCAACATTGTGATAGATGGGATTGCTGAAGCTGGGGTTTGCGGAGTTGGGCGTACTGTATTCGTTGAAGTTGCATCCGTTACCGCTCAGGCAGGTGGACGTTATCAGCGCGGTGGGAACGATGGTGGAGGAAGTGGTTCCTACCCGTTGGCGGCCGCCCTGGTAGTCGCCGAAGAAGAAAAACTTGTCCTTCCAAATTGGTCCGCCTACTGAACCGCCAAATATACTCTTGAGACCCGGAGCGATGAAGCTTCCAGGGGTGCCTCCGACCGCTGGGTATTGGGAGTAAGGATCCTGCGCGAGGTTTGCCGTACTGGTGCGGTAGTCAAAGAGCGAACCGTGGAAGGAGTTCGTCCCCGACTTGGTCTGCGCCGTCATGACCGAAGAGACCGCCTTACCAAATTCGGCATCGAAGTTCTGTGTCGTGATCTTGGTTTCTGAAAGCGAATCGAGATTTGGATTGACGACGATGATGCCAAGAATCGGGTCCTGGTTATCGGTACCGTCCAGCGAGAAAGCTACGCCGCCGAATGCCTGTCCATCGACTTGGATCTGGGCGCTGCCCTGAGGGTTTTCATCGGGAGCATGGTTCCACCCAAGCAACTGTGCACCCGGAAGGAGGAGTTGCAGGTTGGTGAAGTTACGGCCGCCAACGGGCAGATCCTCAAGCTCCTTGGCGCCGAAGACGGTGGACACGTCAGCGCGGTCCGTCTTGAGCTCTGGAACCGTGTCTGCGTTTACTTCGACGGTCTGTTCTGAACCGCCCACCGTGAGACCCGCAGTGACCTTGATCGATGTATCAGCAAAGAGCTGAATGCCTTTTTGCTCATATCCCTTAAAGCCCTTCGCTGCGACAGTGACGTCGTAGACGTCCGGAATGAGGTGCTCAACTGTGAACTCACCGGAGCCATTGGACTGCGCAGTGACTGAAGTGCCCTTCGTCTCGTCCGTGATGGTAACGGTTGCGTCTGGAACGGCGGCGCCCGTGGTGTCGGTGACGGTCCCATAGATCGAACCGAATACCGCCTGACCAAATGCTAACGGCGAAGATGCCAATAGACCTACGACAGCCAGCAACAACATTAAACGCGTCATGAATCTCATGATGAAACCCTCCGAAAGGTGCTGCATATTTCTTGTTTTTATTGGCGATGCCTTACTCATACTGTTGAACATCGCTCGTATTTGAAAGCTACCAGCCAGGACAGGGCTGAAGGTAGCTCCCTGTCTCAGAACGAGATATCTATCTTTTTTGAACCGCACCGAAAAATACGCGAGGAGTGCGTGATGTGTCAACGGCTTTTGTATGTTGGTTTGGCTGGGGGTCACCGCCGAATCACATATCTCAATAGGATCAAGCTCGGGATAGTAATATTGGTCCTGCCTCTTCGTGGGAGGAAACGACGTTCTCAGACAAAAATGAGTGGAAACATTGAGATAGGAGCGATCTTGGCTGTCGAAATAAAGCTGGTTGGTTTTTGTGAGGAGTCAAAAATCAACCAAAAGGTTGACCACTTATGGGCAAAAATTAGCGCACCGCTCCGTCCGGCACCTTCCTTTGTCTATACATTAATTCCAAGCGGTTCCTCTTATTCGATTTCAGGGACGGAGATTGCATGAAGGGCAAACAGGCTTCTCGAACTACGACTGGGCGGGCAGAGATTACAGTTCCAGAGACTCGTCCTGGGGAGGATATCGCGGCGGCAATTCCTTCCAGAATCCCAAAATATCGGCAGGTCTACGAAGATCTCCATTCAGCCATAAAAACAGGTTCTTTTCGGCAGGGAGATCGGCTCCCAAGTGAGACAGAACTTGGAAAGCGGTACAACACCTCGCGCATTACGGTGGCGAAGGCGGTCAATGAGCTGCAACTGCAGGGCCTGGTATCGCGACGCGCCGGCTCAGGCACGCATGTGCTGGCTCCGAGGTCGTCCGGCGGGCATGTGTTCGGACTACTTATTCCCGATCTCGGGCGGACGGAGATCTTCGAGCCAATCTGCCACGGCATGATGCGATCCTCGTTATCGAAGTCGCACTCCCTGTTGTGGGGATACGCGATGGATGAGTCGGCACAGCAGCAGGAGAAGGAGGCCGAACATCTGTGCAATCGATACGTCGCTCAAAAAGTTTCGGGAGTCTTCTTCGCTCCGTTGGAGTTCACCCCTGAAAAAGACGCTGTCAATAAGCGCATCGTCTCTGCGCTCGATCGTGCAGGCATTCAGGTTGTGTTGCTCGACAGATGCTATGCGCCATATTCGATGCGGTCAAAGTACGACCTCGTCGGAATTGACAACCGGCGAGCAGGGTTCCTTATCACGCAGCATCTGCTCCTCCATGGAGTGAAGCGGGTTGCCTTTGTGGCCAGGCCGCTTTCAGCTTCTACCGTCATGGCGCGAATCGCCGGGTATCGTGAAGCACTGTTTGCGCACGGAATTCATCTGCAGCAGGACCTTGTGTGCCGTGGGGACCCGGAAGATCCTGGCTTCATCCAGAAGGTGCTGAAGGAATGCAGACCAGACGCAATTGTCTGTGCCAACGACTTTACCGCTATACGAGTGATGGCAGGGCTGGCGAGTCAGGGTGTGCGTGTACCCGAAGAGATTCGTATCGCCGGTATCGATGATGTGAAGTATGCCAGCCTGCTGCCGGTGCCGCTGACGACGCAGCATCAGAACTGCGGAGATATCGGCGCGATGGCCATGGTGACGATGTTGCAGCGAGTGGAGAATCCCGATCTGCCTACGCGAGACATTCTGCTGCAGACGAATACGGTCGTTCGCAAGTCGTGCGGGACGCACCATTCGGCTCCTCAGAAACTCACTTAGATCAGCGGGCGGTGGCTCTTCATCGCCGATTGAGCTATGCGTCAAATACTGATCTGGCGAATCTCCATCTGCTGCCCTGCCGCGCTTTGCGATGGAGGCACTGCAGGCTCTGCCATTTCTCCGTGTATGCTGTGCAACGTTGCTGTATTTCGGAGACTCCGTCGATGAAAATGACGACATACCTGCTGAAGAGCACGATCACAGGTGCTCTGGGTGGTCTGCTGTTTGGGTTCGATACCGCTGTGATCGCCGGCGCGACACAGCAGTTGACCGTCGTTTACCACCTCACCTCCTTCACCCTGGGCTTGACGGTTTCTATTGGGCTGGCGGGGACGGTCGTTGGGGCAATGACGTCTGGAGTCCTCGGGCAGCGCATTGGGGGTCGCGAGGCGCTGCGCATCATGGCCATCCTTTACACCATCTCGGCCCTGGGCTGCGCGTTGGCCTGGAACTGGCCCGCCCTGATGGTCTTCCGATTCATCGGCGGTCTTGGTGTCGGCGGATCTTCCGTTCTAGGCCCGGTGTATATCGCTGAGCTCGCACCTGCAAAATGGCGAGGCAGGCTGGTCGGAATGTTTCAGATCAACATCGTCGTCGGCATCCTTCTCGCCTACTTGTCCAACTACCTTATAACGCTGGCCCACCTTGGGCCTTTGCAATGGCGGTGGCAGCTCGGCGTTGCCGCGATCCCTTCCTCGCTATTCCTCATCATGTTGTACGGCATACCGCGGAGCTCGCGCTGGCTGGTGACGAAGAACAGAACGGATGAAGCGCTGGATGTTTTAAAGATGATGGGATCTCCTGACTCTGACGCTGAGCTGCGCGAGATCATGGATTCCATCCACCTGGAACGTGGCATGGCTGAGGAGCCACTGTTCAAGCGCAACTACCGGCTGCCGATCTTTCTCGCCGTCACCATTGGAATGTTCAACCAGCTCTCGGGAATCAACGCGATTCTTTACTATTCGAACTTCATCTTCGCGGCCGCCGGCTTCAGCCAGCTCTCCGGAGCTTTGCAGACGATCATTATTGGCGCAATGAATTTGGTTGCGACTCTACTTGGCATGTCTCTCATCGACAAGATAGGACGAAAGACCTTGCTCCTTATTGGCAGCGTGGGGATGGCGGTGTGCCTCTCTGGCGTTGCAGCGGTCTTCTTCACACATAGCCATCTCAATGCTCTCGTCTGGCTACTGGTTGCTTATATTTTCTTCTTCGCCATTTCGCAGGGCGCAGTCATCTGGGTCTACATCGCGGAGGTTTTCCCGAACCGCGTGCGCGACAAGGGTCAAAGCCTGGGGTGTTCGTCGCATTGGATTATGAACGCTCTCATTTCGCTCATCTTTCCTATCCTTGCAAAGTCCTCCGGTGGCACTCCTTTCGCTTTCTTCGCCGCTATGATGGTGTTGCAATTTTTTGTGGTCCTGTTCATCTACCCGGAGACAAAGGGCATTTCGCTCGAGCAGTTACAGCGCAAACTGGGAATTGTTTGAAAGCATATATGTGCAAAAATTGCCATATCAATCAACCGCGATTGCGATGGCCAAATGCTATAGTGTTGCGGACTCGAGGAGACAAGACTTTGACGATCAACAGACACCATCGCATCGCATATTCCGCAGAGTGGATACGTTTTAGCACTGTCCTCGCAATCCTGGCTGCCTTCGCTCTCTGCGGCCCTGGAAGCATCGCGCGCGGCCAGACGCCGCAGACTGTCACGCCGACGCACTCATCCATGGGCGCGCACTCAAACGACGGCCCATGGTGGAAGCATGCGCTCATCTATGAGATCTATCCGCGCAGCTTTCAGGATTCGAACGGCGACGGTATTGGGGACCTCAACGGCATCACGCAGCGGCTCGATTATTTGAAATCGCTCGGCATCGATGCTATCTGGCTGTCACCCATCTACCCTTCCCCACAGGTTGACTTCGGCTACGATATCTCCGACTACGAGAACGTCGATCCGCAATACGGCACGCTCGCCGACTTCGACAGATTGGTGGCGGAGGCTAAGAAGCGGGACATCCGCATCATCATGGACATGGTGATGAACCACACCTCCGACAAACACAAATGGTTTGAGGAGTCGGAGAGTTCGAAGACGAATCCCAAGCGCGACTGGTATGTCTGGCGCGACGGCAAGGGCGTGGACGCCAACGGCAAGCCGATACCGCCAAACAACTGGATCAGCGACTTTGGCGGCTCCGCGTGGCAGTACGACCCGAAGACGAAGCAGTTCTACTATCACGAGTTCTACAGGCAGCAGCCAGACCTGAACTGGCGCAATCCGGCAGTCGAGAAGGCGATGTTCGACTCCTGCCGGTTCTGGCTGGATCGCGGCGTGGCCGGCTTCCGCCTAGATGCCATCCCTGCGCTCTTTGAAGATCTCCAACTTCGTGACGAGCCAACCACTGGGGGCACCAATGCATACGGCGACCTGAATGTGAGTGACGTTTACACCAACAACCTGCCAGAGGTACATGACGTGGTGCGGCGTCTGCGCGCTTTGATCAATAGCTACCCAGGAGATCGGGTGCTTATCGGAGAGACGTATCTGCCGAATGTTCAGGAACTCGACAAGTGGTACGGCGGCGCGAAACATGACGAGTTGCAGCTACCCATGGATATGCAAGTCGGCTTCACCAACAAGCTGGACGCTGGACTCTTCCGCCAACGCATCAACGACGCGGAGACGCAGCTCAACGGCAACCAGCCGCTGTTCGTCTTTGACAACCACGACAATACCCGCAGCTGGAACCGCTATGGAGACGGCGTTCATGACCAGGCGATCGCCAGAGTGATTGCAACGATGCTTCTCACCGCACGCTCAACCGCGATGACCTACTATGGGGCAGAGATCGGCATGGTCACCACGACACCCACTCGCAAGGAGGATGTGAAGGATCCAATCGGCATCACGGGCTGGCCAAAGGAAAAAGGCCGCGATGGCGAGCGAACTCCGATGCAGTGGAGTGACTCGAAGGATGCTGGCTTCAGCACTGCTGCGGTTACCTGGCTTCCTGTCGCTCCGGACTATACGACTGTCAACGTGAAGACTGAGGAGGGCGAACCGCATTCCCTGCTGAGCTGGAACAAGAAGCTGATCGCCATGCGCAAAGACGATCCGACGCTGCGCGATGGAAAACAGGTGATGCTCGATGAGAACAACCCCTCCGTGCTGTCGTACGTGCGCGAAGGTGTCGGCGGCCATCCAGCGATCGTTGTGGCAATGAACTTCACAGCCGAACCGCAGACCGTGTCGCTCGATGCTGAGAAGGCGGGCGTCTCGGGCAAGACAGTGAGTACGCTGATCACCGATGCGCCATCGCTTCAGGGGACGAGTAGTTTGCGCAACATCACGCTGCCGCCGTATGCATCGTGGGTTGGCAGCGTTAAGTAGGCCGCCGAAGCAGACCATGAGTCAGAAATTTCAGAATGGGGATTTGTAACACAAGGAACAGAGTGAGAATTTGGTCGAACTCTTGATTGTCTTCGGCATTGCGAATTTCTTCTTGGCTGTAGTGATATATGGAACATTTGCCAAAAACCGCTGGGGCATCAATTTCGAGTCGGCTCGTTGCCCAAGATGTGGTAACGCAACATTCTCAACCTTTTAGAAGGCCGACATCTTTACAGCAGGCACTGTGGGGAGGAAAGGCATGCCCGGTCTGCGGCACCGAAATGGACGATGGGGACGGCAAATCAACTCTGGCCCCAATTAACCCGGCACAGCCCACTAAGAAGCGGCAATTCGAGAAATGGGCTTTAAATCAGCTATGTAGCACGTCTCCCGAACAGGAGATCGTATCGTCGATGGTCGATGGAGGAGTCTCAGGAACGGTAGCAGGGGCTTTAGAAGGCGGCATTTTCGGAACCATATTTTCCGCGCCTATTGGTGGAATTGGTGGGATCCCAGCTGCCGGTGTAGGCGGCTTTATTGGCGGTGTATTTGGAGCCACGAATGGAGTAATACAGGGAGCTGAAATGGCTGGAGTCTGCTCTTTATTTCATGTCTATTAGACGATTGTTATGCTTCGAGGTAGTCACTTTCATGATGAAGTTCTTTCTTATCATTTTTGGCCTATGTACGATCAGTACCATACTAACGATTGTCGGCACATTTACTAAGAATCGCTGGGGATTCAATATGGAGCCGGTTTCTTGCCCAAAATGTGGTAACACATCATTCCCGACTTTTAGACGCCCGACATCTATACGACAGGCACTGTGGGGAGGGAATACATGCCCGGTATGCGGCACTGAAATGGACAAATGGGGACGGCAAATTAATCCTCGCCCCAAATAGCGGCAATGGCACCGTGCGTTCCGGCAGAATTAGAGTTACCAGTGCAGAGTGACCGTCTGCTGTTGATAGCCAGCGCCTGACGGAAACTTCACCGTCAAAGAATCCAGGCTGCCTGCGCCTGAACCGTGTTCAACCGGCACAAGTTCAGCGCCGTCCGCATGGACGTCGAGTTTTGTGGCATTACGGCGAAGCTTTAGCTCAACCACTGATCCCGCATTGGCTTCTAGTTTGAGCTTCAATGAGCGCGCGGTCGCGGTCTCCTCCAGCACCTTCATCTGCGACGTGCGCGCGCCAGGCAGCGGCAAGCCATGTGGCACCGCTACTTCAACCGGAGGTAACGCAAACGTGATCGACAATCCATCGGGCGCGGTTCGTGCGTCCTTCACCGCAGTGGCCAAGCGAACCGCCGGACCAGAGGTAGTCGCGATCTTCACGATGAGGCTCTGGCCCTGGCGTTGATAGTCTAGTGAGCACACCGACTGCCCCACATGAAGTCTCTGCACCTCGGCCTTGTCCCAATCGGCAGGGAGATGTGGATCGAGGCGAACCGATGCCGCAAGGCCGTCCACATCGACGCCAAACATGCCTCGCAGCACAGGCGTGATCACCATGGCGGATGACCAGAGCTGGTGGCTCGTGCTGCGGCCAAAGGGTTGAAAGAACGCGCCTGATAACAGCTCCGTCACCGCGCCGAGATCCTGAGCGGTTGTGAGGTCGGCGTTCTGCATGAGGTGCGTGTAGCCGGAGAGTGCATGGCCTGCGCGATACTCCGCGATGGAGGCCCAGCCGGTGAACAATGGCCACACGGACCCCTGGTGATAGCTGATGGGGTCGTAGAAAGGATCGCTCTCGGCCACATCGCGGAGCCCCCAGTCCGTCGCAAAATCATGCGAAGCCCAACGCCGGAAGCTCGCCTCCGGATGCGCCAGCCCCGAGCCGCCATTCCACCACGCGATGGCCGGGTAGACGGTTGAGGTGCGGTCGAGCGTCCCATCGGCGTTTCTGCTGAAGGCGTACTCCTGCCGCGCGGAGTCGTAATATTCGGCCTCAATTTTCTTTGTCAGATCTGCTGCGCGTGTTCCTGCAGCATCGGCTGTCGCCTTATCGTCCAGCAGAGCGGCGAGCTTCGACATCGCAGCGGATGCCTGCTGATCAAGCAACGCCAGATACACCTCCTGATGCGGCATTCCGCTTGGCCAACTCTCCACCCAGCCTGTGCCCTGCGAGTTGTCGTAGATACCATCGCCATCGCTGTCATGCGTCGTTTCGAAATGCCATGCCTTTTCGACGATCTCGCGGTGTTGACGGAGAAACTCTACGTCTCCACTGCTCCGCACGTAGTCGAGCATCGCTGTAAGAAACAGCGGTGTCGAATCGGCCGCTGCAAACGCATACGGAAAGCTCTTCCAGTCGAAGTATGCCGCGGTCTGCGGGTACTCGTGCATGATCTTTCCGTCGTCACGCTGCCGCTTCATCAGGAACTCGAGCGCCTCGCGAGTCAAACCGAAGTCGCCAAAGCCATTCACCGCATAGATCGTGTACAGGGTGTCGCGTCCGAAGTACCAGCCGAATCCAGGCCGCGCCGAGTCGCCGGAGGAGTAGTATCCGGCCACCAGCCCTATCTCCCCGCCTGGCTGCGCCTTTGCCTTCAGTTGCTCAATCGATATCTCTGCCCATGCAAAATCATCGTTCAATCCAGTGTCCGGCGTGCGAATCGCGGTCAACGCATTTTTCATCTGCTCATATCGCGCCGCGTGTTTTGCATAGATCTGCGGCAGCGTGGCGTCGAGCCGTTCCAGCTTCCCTTGGAGTGTGGCATTTGTAGCCGTCTCCACGGTGGTTCCTACCGCCATCAACAGAGGGAAGTAGCGGTTCGTGTCGCGCTTTGGGTCGTAATGGAGATTCAGTTCCAGAGGATAAAAATGCGGCTTCTCTTGATATGGCGCCATAATTCCCGGCTGCGTATCGGGCATCCCCACGGCTCCTGCCAGGTTAGGAAAGTCGGTGTGCAGCACGTAGAATCCGCTCGACTCCTGCTTTACCCACTCCGCCGATGGCAATCCTTGACTACGCTGCGGCCACATTGGGCGCATCTCCGGAGTAAAGCTGAAGGTCAGGTCCATTGGGCGTATCGAGTCGATCTGAAACAGGACGACCGCACCGGTGCCATCCTCAGCGTCGTCCGGCGCGAACATGATCTGTCTTACCGTGAACGCGATGTGCGAATACGTGATGACCGTGTGATCGGGATACACCTCGATCTCAGCGGCGTCCGCGTTCAGGTCGATGGGCACTGAATAGCCCTCGACGTTGGCGCGAATGGTGAAATGGCTAAGCAGCTTGACAGGCAACACCCATGCCTCAAACGTCCCTTCCTGCTGCCCCGGCATAACGCCGCGTGCACCTGCGACAGTGAAAGGCTTGCCCGCCTCAACGTGTCGACGGATCGCCAGCCCATCTTCTTTCATCGGAAAAGCATCCGCTGGCCGCAACGCCGTAGTCTGCGCCGCCGCTACTCCGCCAAGTATCGCGATCACAGAAAGAGCAGCCCTCACGTTGCCTCCATTTTCAAAGAACCACCAGTCTACTCGTTGCGACGTTCTACAGGCGCAGTGCGATTCGATTCACAACAGGCCGACAACGTCGCATGTTCATCCACAATTACAATCATGCTGAGATGCAATTTCTCCAGGCACGTTCGTTGTTTTTGCATTGCGTCCTAGCGGCGATGCTCCCACTGGCGCAGGCACAGACCTCCGCCGCGCCGACTCTCGATCCAAACACTTCAGCCAACGCAAGATTGAAATCAGCCGAGGAAGCGTTTCGCGCCGGATCCGCTGCTTATCAGCAAAACGACCTGCTTTCCGCGCACATACAGTTTCAGAAGTTGGTGGAGCTTGCTCCAGGTGTCGCCGCGGGACACACAGCATTCGGCACCGTATTGCTTGCGGAAGGCGATGCCCGCTTGGCGATAACGCAACTCGAGTTGGCGCGCGAGATTGACCCTCAGGATGCAGGCGCCATACTCAATCTCGCACTGGCTTACTCTCAGGTTCGCGACTATGCGAAATCAGTGCAGATGTTTCGGCTTCTCGACCAGGCGAAGAGCAACCCACCGCAGTCACTCACGCCTCAAGCTGCAATTGCCTACGCCGTCGCGCTGACTGCAACCGCAGAACCTGCGCTCGCACAGAAGCAACTCGAGGCTGCCCTCACCACCTCACCTGACAGCGCGGCGTTGCACGACGCCCTCGGCACACTGCTTGCACAGCAAGCGCACTACGATGAGGCCGCGGCACATTTCCAACGGGCCATCTCACTCGATCCCGCGTTGGCCTCTGCGCACTATCATCTCGGCTCCGTCTTTCTGAATCAAGGAAACTCTGCTGCTGCCGTCACAGAACTTACCCAGGCAAACAAACTTGCCAAAGAGAACACCGAATATAAGCTGCAGTTTGGGAGGGCTCTTCGTGCGAACAATCAGGACGAGCCAGCCCTTGCCGTACTGCGTGATGCGATGACGGCTGACCCCGCGTCTGTGGACGCAAAATATGAGCTCGCCCTCACCCTGCAGTCAAACGATAACGCCCGCGAATCGCTGCCACTCTTCGAGCAGGTCGTTGCGGCGCGGCCCCAGGACTTTGCCGCGCTCACAAACCTCGGCCTCGCTCTCGTGCAGACGGGCGACGCAAAGGGCGGGATTTCCGTCTACGTTCGCGCGCTGGCACTGAACGCGCAGAGCGCGACGCTGCGCGAAGATCTCGGCGTCGCTTACCTTCAGCAGAGCGATCTCAACCACGCCATCGAACAGTTCCGCGCTGGCCTCACGGTCGAACCGGGCAATCCGCAACTCCACTACGATCTCGGTCTCGCTCTCAAGCTGAAGGACAATCCCGCCGCGGCTGTTCTGGAGTTCGAACAGGCTGAAAAACTCGACCCGCAGTTGCCGGACCCACCGTACACGCTCGGCGTTCTCTACATGCAACTCGGCCGCTTTCTCGAGGCTCGCGCTGAGCTGGAAAAAGCCACCGCGCTACGGCAGGATAACGGCGACGCCTGGGCCACGCTTGGCAATGTCTACAAGGAAACGGACGAACCGCAGAAGGGAGCTGCCGCACTGCGTCGCGCCATCGAGCTATTGCCCAATCAGCCTAGCCCGCATATCAGTCTCGCCGCAATTCTCATCCAGCAGGGGGATTCTGCAGGTGCCGCCGCAGAACGCAAAAAGGCCGCCGACCTCAGCCGCATCGCCGTCAGCCGCCAGCGGGCCAACTTCGCGCTCGATTCGGGTAAGACGCTGCTAAAGCGAGGTCAGGTTGCTGACGCCCTCGTGCAGCTTCAGGCAGCGGTCGACGCCGATCCGAATTATGCTGAGGCTCACTCTGTCCTGGCCGACGCCCTGGATCGCCAGGGCCAAGCCGCCGCTGCCGCGCTCGAACGGCAGAAGGCCCAAAAACTTGCCGCCCCGCCCAGCACTTCAGGCAATGCCGCACCCGCTCACCCGTAGTGCCCGATGCACCGACGCATCAAAAACGTTCTCTGCCTCCGCGGCAAAAAGCTTCTCGATACTCAGTCAAGACTTTCGATGTTCTTTCGAGCCGCGGCATTTTTGATATAACAATTACACGGTGAACAAAGAGTTTTTGAACACCGGCCGACAAGCAAGCCCGGGGGAGTTTCCTTTTGAGTTGGTCTCGCCGCAGTTTCCTCACTTCGCTTTCCACCACTGCGCTGGTCCTCTCGCTTGACGATGTTCTCGCTCTGGCAGCGCCGCAAAATCCCCAGCCGGCTCCCCCCTCTTCTCAACAGATGGGATCGCGCCCCACCTACAATGCTGTGCCCCGGCCCGCGCCCAAAGCACTTCCCTCTCCAGTCGCCGGCACTCCTCTCGGCGTCAGCTTTATCGACGTAGCGCGCCAGTCGGGCCTGAACGCAAAGACGATCTACGGCGGCGAGCACAAGAACAGATATCTCCTCGAAACCACCGGCTGCGGCGTGGCCTTCTACGACTACGATCACGACGACTGGCTCGACATCTTCCTGGTCAACGGTACGCGGCTGGAAGGCTTCCCCAAGGGACAGGAACCCGTCTCTCATCTCTTCAAGAACAATCGCGATGGCACCTTCACTGATGTCACTGCCAAAGCCGGGCTCGCCCGCGGAGGATGGGGGCAGGCCTGCTGCGTTGGCGATTACAACAACGACGGCTGGGATGACCTGTTTGTCAGCTACTACGGCCAGAATGTCCTCTACCGCAACAACGGCAATGGCACCTTCACCGACGTCACGGAGAAGGCTGGCCTGCTGCAATCGAAGACACGGTGGAACTCCGGCTGCGCCTTTCTGGACTACGACCGCGACGGCCATCTCGACCTGTTCGTCGCTAACTATATCGATTTCGACATCAAGACCGCGCCGCTCCCGGAGGCTGCGGGCTGCGCCTACAAAGGTATTCAAGTGGCATGTGGGCCGCCAGGATTACAGGGCGGCAAGAACATCCTCTATCACAACAACGGCGATGGCACCTTCACTGACGTCTCACAAAAGAGCGGCATGTGGGACACCATCGGCACCTACGGCCTCTCCGTGGCTGTCTCCGATCTCGACAACGACGGTTGGCCCGATATCTACGTTGCCAACGACTCCACCGCGGCCACCTTCTATCAGAACCAGAAAGACGGCACGTTCAAAGATATGGCCATCGAGGCCGGCATCGCCTACTCCCCCGACGGCAAGCCGCAGGCGGGCATGGGCGTCTCCATTGGCGACTTCAATCGCGACGGCCGCTTCGATATCGTCAAGACGAACTTCGCCGGCGACACCGATTCGCTTTATGTCAATCTCGGCGACGGCAACTTCGACGACCACACGTATCAATCTGGACTCGGCGTCAACACCCGCTTTCTCGGCTGGGGTGTCGGCTTCTTCGACATGGACAACGATGGCTGGCCGGACATCCTCATCTCCAACGGCCACGTGTACCCGGAGGTTGATGGGACCGACGTCGATGCCCCCTATGCCCAGCACAAATACCTCTATCGCAATCTGCGCAACGGACAATTTGAAGAGGTGACCGCACAAGGCGGCCCCGGCATCAACGCACCGGCCGCCGCTCGCGGTTGCGCCTTTGGCGACTACGACAACGATGGCGACCTGGACGTAGCCGTCAACTGCGTCAACAGCCTCCCGCAACTGCTCCGGTGCGACTCAACCACTGGCCGCAACTGGATCAAGATTCGCACCGTCGGCACTAAGTCGAACCGCACCGGCATCGGCGCAAAGATCAGCGTCGCGACGGCAGCGCCAGGCGGCGGCAAACCGTTTATTCAGATCGACGAAGTCCGCAGCGGAGGTAGTTACTATTCGCAAAATGATCTCCGCATTCACTTCGGTCTCGACCACGCTGCAAAGGCAGACTCAGTCGAAATCAGGTGGCCATCTGGCACGACGGACAAGCTGACAGACCTCGCGGCCAATCACCTCTATGTCATTCAGGAAGGTGGAAAGATCCTGAAGACCGTTGCCATGGGCGCCCCAGCGGCCGCGAAGCCATGAAGCTGCGACTCCCCGTTCTCGCAGGCTCCGCCATCTTCATTTCGGCAATGTCGCTCGCCCAGCAGCCCTACCCGCCGTCGACAGATCACGCTCCCCCCGCGTGGTTCGTCGACGTCGCGTCGAAGGCCGGCATCACCGTTCGCAATGTCAACGGCGGCGTCGAGTCCAAGCGTTACATTATCGAGGCCACCGGCTCTGGCGTCGCCATTCTCGACTACGACCGCGACGGCTGGCCCGACATCTTCCTCGTCAACGGCACCAATCTCCCCGGCGAAAAGACCGGGGACAAACAAGACAAGCCGACGAACCACCTCTTCCACAACAACCACGACGGCACCTTCACCGACGTCACCGCGAAAGCTGGCCTCACTTCGACCGGATGGGGCCAGGGCGCCTGCGTCGGGGACTATGACAACGATGGATTCGACGACATCTACGTCACCGGCTACGGCAAAAACCGCCTCTTCCACAATCAGGGTGATGGCACCTTCAAAGAGGTCGCCGAACAGGCTGGCGTCGCCGGAACAGGCAAAGAATGGGGCACCGGCTGCGCCTTCGTCGACTACGACCGCGACGGCAAGCTGGACATCGCCGTCTCCAACTACGTTCACTTCGACCTCGCCCGCACGCCAGCGCCGGGTACGGCGGGATGCATCTGGAAGGGGGTTGCCGTCATGTGCGGCCCCCGCGGGCTCGAGAGCGCGCCGAATATTCTGTACCACAATCTCGGCGGAGGGAAGTTCGAAGACGTCAGTAAGCGCAGCGGATTCGAGCACACCAACGGGCACTACTGCTTCTCCGTCACCACACTCGACTACGACGACGACGGCTGGCCCGATCTCTACGTCGCCTGCGACTCCACCCCGTCGATCCTCTATCGCAATAACCACGATGGAACCTTCACCGACACTGCTGCAGACGCCGGCGTAGCCTTCAACGAAGATGGCCGTGAACAAGCCGGCATGGGCTCAACCGCAGCCGACTACGACGGCGATGGCAAGCTGGACATCTTCAAGACCAACTTCTCTGACGACACCTCGACGCTTTACCACAACAACGGCGACGGCACTTATACCGACATGACGTTCCCAGCTGGACTCGGCGTCAACGCAGATGCCCTCGGCTGGGGCGCCATGTTCGCCGATGTCGATAACGATGGATGGCCCGATCTCCTCGTCGTCAACGGTCACGTTTATCCTGAAGTCGATTCCGCCAAACTAGGCTCCTTGTACCGCGAACCCCGCTTCCTCTATTACAACCTCGGCAACGGCAAGTTCCGCGATCTCAGCAAGACCTCCGGCCCTGCTCTTGTTGAACCGCGTTCCAGCCGCGGCCTCGCGATCGCCGATCTCTTCAACGATGGCCGCCTCGAAGCCGTGATCAACAACCTCAGCGACCTGCCCATGCTTCTCGTCAACCTCGCTAAGAACCAGAACCACTGGCTCGGTCTGCGTCTCATTGGCACATCGTCCAACCGCGATGCCATTGGAGCGCGCGTGACTCTCCGCTCGGCAAAGCGCCTCTGGGTCGATGAGGTGCGCAGCGGCTCGAGCTACAACTCTTCGAGCGATCTCCGCCTCCACTTCGGCCTCGGCGCCGAGACGAGCCTCACAAGCATTCAGGTTCGCTGGCCGAACGGCAAGACGGAACTCTTCGACCCTCCAGCAACGGTCGATCGCCATATCGAGCTGACCGAGGGAAAAGGCCGCGCGGCGCCCACGGCTGAGCAACCACGAGCGGTTCTTCCCCATCCATAGCATCTGTCCGGAAGGCCGTCCTCATGTGGTAAACATGAAGCTGAAACTGGCGTTCAGCTCGGCGGATATGTGAAGAACTCTTCGCTCCTGCAAATATTAATTTGGAACCCTACAAGGACGCTCGTGCCTGCTCATCACCGCTCTCGTAATGGCTTGCCTTCTTTCCTCCTTGCACTCTGCGCCATTTTCTTCGTGCTCCCAGCAGCGTTGATCGCGCAAGCAGGCTCTCAGTCGACGGACTCACAAGCGGAGAAGCCTCAAGGCGGCCAGCAATCACCGATGGGCGGAACAAGTACTGGCGGTGCGCACCCGGCGGTCCTCGACAAAGAGCAAAGGCCTATTACCGCCGGCGGTTTCGTCAAAACCGGCCCCATCCTCTTTCAAGACATCGCCCAGAAAGCGGGTCTGACCGTCTGGACCCACAAGATGGGAACTCCCGAAAAAAACTTCATCATCGAAACGAACGGTTCGGGCGTCGGCCTTATCGACTATGACAAGGATGGATGGCTCGACATCTATCTCGTCAATGGCTCAACCGTCGACGCCATGTCCGGCAAAACAACCCCGCCCCATGCAGCACTCTTTCACAACAATCACGATGGCACCTTCACCGACGTGGCCGCGAAGGCTGGCGTCACCAATGACCGCTGGGGGGTTGGCGTCGCCATCGCGGACTACGACAACGATGGATGGCCGGATATCTACGTCACCAACTTCGGCAAGAACCGTCTCTATCACAACAACCATGACGGAACTTTTACCGACGTCGCAGAAAAGGCGGGCGTTACTCTGGGCAACTGGTCCACCGGCGCCACATGGGGAGACTATGACGGCGATGGCCGACTTGATCTCTTCGTTCCCGGCTACGTGCACTACGACATTGCGAATCAGGCTGCATCCGACAGCAAAGAGGTCGCCAACAGCTTCTGCCAGTTTCGCGGCGAAAAGGTTATGTGCGGCCCGCGAGGCCTCAAGGGCGAGCCCGACCACCTCTTCCACAACAACGGCGACGGCACCTTCACCGACGTCAGCGAAAAAGCAGGAGTTGCCGACAAGAACGGCTACTATGGGCTCGCATCCGTCTTTGTTGACGTCAATAACGACGGTAAACCCGACCTCCTTGTCGCCAACGATTCCACCCCAAACTACCTCTATATCAACAAGGGCGACGGCACTTTTGAGGATGACAGCTATGCCTCCGGTTACGCCCTCAACGAGAACGGCCGCGAGACCGCATCCATGGGCATCGCCGTCGGAGACTATCGAAACAATGGCCTCCTGGATATTTACAACACGACTTTTTCAGACGACTACAACCCGCTCTACAGGAATGATGGCGACGCCAACTTCACCGATATCAGCTATCAGTTAGGCATCGCAGAGCCCACGATCCCATTTCTCGGCTGGGGCACGGCGTTCTTAGATTTCGACAACGACGGCTGGAAGGATCTCGTAGTGGCAAATGGCCACGTCTACCCGCAGGTCGACCACACAAACTGGGGAACCACCTGGGCGCAGCGTCCCTTGCTCTTCCGAAATGTTGATGGGAAAAAGTTTGACCTCGAACCTGCTGTCGAAGGCACAGCTCTGGCAAACGTGTATGTCGGTCGCGGGCTGGCAGTCGGAGATCTCTTCAACGACGGCAAACTGGATGTTGTGATCAACGTCCTCGATGGCCACCCAGCCCTGCTGCGCAACGTCTCTCCCGACCACCATCATTGGATCGAACTCAAACTCATCGGCGGCCCAAAGAGTCCCCGCGATGCGATTGGAGCGACGGTCTACCTCACCGCGGACGGCAAGAAGCAACGGGGAGACGTATTTTCTGGTGGCAGCTTCGCTTCAACTCACGATCCTCGCGTTCACTTCGGTCTCGGCGACGCCACTACTATCGACTTGATTGAAGTTCATTGGCCCAGCGGCATGAAAGAAAAATTCGCCATCGCGAAAGTGGACCAGATCGTCACTCTCGCAGAAGGTCAGGGGAGCAAGATGTAACTCGCTTAACGCCTCCCCAGCTACTCTCCACCTTTCGATGGAGACAGACATCCACCCGCAGTAGGATAGTCAACGGTACCAGCGCCTAATTAGAATTCGAGATTCCTACCCTGGCACGTACAACCCCGACTTTGTCCAGAGCCAGCTCATCCGATCGGACCATCCGCCAATGAATTTGCTGCGCTCCGTTCTTCTTCTCTCCCTTGCAACCACCCCGTTGCTTCCGGCATTCGCTTCATCCGCTGCCAAACGCAGAGGAGCGACGGTCTTTGCCGACAACGGCTGCCAGCAATGCCACACCATCCGCCACGATGGCGGCGGCACTAAGGGTCCGGAACTCTCTGGAGTAGGCCGCCGTCTAAGCAAGAACCGGATACGCACACAGATACTTCAAGGCGGACATCAGATGCCACCCTTCGCAGGCGTACTGCAAAAGTCTGAAGTGGATGATCTTGTCGCATATCTACATTCGTGCCGTGACAAAAGCCTAAATAAAACCATGACCTCCAAATCGACACGACGTATCATCCGACTTGAAGTAACCCGGCCATGATGCCCTAACATGCAGTGACGCTCCGCATGAATCTTCTTCCTCTTCTCCATCTCGTCCTGCGGTCTGCCTTCTTCTGGACGCTCTGTGGAATTGCTACGCTCTCAGCCACCGGCCATTCGCAGGACTCGAACAACCTCGGCCACCAATCCTGGTCCACGGAGAATGGCCTTCCTCAAAATAGCGTCCATCAAATCTTTCAATCACGCGACGGTTATATCTGGATCGCGACCGAGGGCGGTATAGCTCGCTTCAACGGCATTGACTTTAAAGTCTTCAATCACGAAAACACGCCCGCCTTCGCCAGCGATGACATCTGCTGCTTCACGCAAGACTCGGCCGGCTCTCTCTGGATCGGAACCGCAGATGGCCTTCTCCAATACTCGGCAGGCACATTTCGCCGCTACTCCGCCACGGACGGATTGCCCTCCGGCGCCATCACCTCCCTCGCAACAGCAGACAACGGCGCGCTCCTAATCCTCACCAGCAACGGCATTACCAGCTTCGACGGAACACACTTCTCACAAGTCCCGTTTCCCGACGGCGCTATACCGTCTGCAATGGACCCGGCAGATGACGGCAGCATATGGATTGCATCAACCTCAGGAATCTTTCAATATCAGCACCGGCACATCCGCGCCCAATCGCTCAGCCCCACCCCTCCAGTAGCAGACATCGAGGGCATAGGAGTTTTGCCAAGCCACGGTCTCTGGTTGCGAACCGGCACCAGCCTCACCTTGTTACAGAGCGGCCATCAGCGCACGTTCGAGGCAGGCCGCGATATCCCGGCCACGCGCATCCAATCCATCCTGGCAGGCTCTCGGGGAAATGTTTGGATCGGCACTAATAAAGGTCTCTTCGTGCTGGACCAATCCAGTAGCCAACCAAAACTCCAGCCCACCCTCGGCTCCAGCAGCGTTCTGTCCACGTTTCAGGATCGAGAAGGTGATGTCTGGGTCGGTACGGAGACCAGCGGGCTCGAAATCCTTCGGCAACAAAACTTTCGCACCGTGCCGGGCCTCTCTGATCACGTGATTACCGCCATCACGCAGGCGTCCGGGGGCGCCATGTGGGTCGGGACCAATGGCGACGGTCTGGATCGCTGGCAAGCCGGAAAGGCCCAACATTTTTCCACCAGCAACGGCCTCCTCAGCGACATCATCCTAGCGTTGGCCCCGGGAACCAACGACAGCGTTTGGGTCGGCACACCCGATGGCCTGAACCACATCGGAAGCAGCAAGATCGAAACCTACACCTCCGCCGACGGTCTCCCCGACGATCTCATCCGCTCTCTTCTTGTGGACGACGATGGCTCACTCTGGATCGGCACACGCCGTGGCCTTGCACACTGGCAGAACAATCGGTTCGTCACAATCACGCGAGCCGACGGTCTCGGCAGCGATCTTATCGGGACCCTGCTCCAGTCCCATTCTCCAACCTCTCCACACGACCTCTGGATCGGAACGCTCAACGGCCTCTCCCGCCTCCGCGACGGCAAGATAACAACCTTCACCACGAAAGACGGGCTCTCCGGCGACATCATCACCTCCCTCGCCGAAGACCGGCTGGCGACGCTCTGGATCGGAACCAAGGGAGACGGCCTCAGCATCTGGTCTCCTGCTGGCTTTACCTCCCTGCATCGAGGCGATCTACCTCAGGACGTTGACTCGATACTGGAAGACGATCGCGGCAACCTCTGGCTAAGCTCAACCCGTGGAATCACGCGCGTCTCCGCCTCCGGCCTCATCGCCTGCGGAACCTCTCCAGGCTGCAGCCCCCACCCCATCTCCTATGGCCACTCCGACGGCATGCCTACGGAAGAGGCCTCCGCGATCGGCCATCCCGCCGCATGGAAGACCGCACAGGGGCTTCTCTGGTTCGCAACGCGCAAGGGTGTTGCCATCACCGATCCCAGCCATCTCGCGGAGAACCATATTGCCCCGCCGGTCGTCATAGAACGATTCACGGTAGACAACATCGAACTCCCCTTGGCCGCCGCCGCACAAAACATCTCTCCCGGCCACAACAGTTTCGCCTTCCAGTACGCGGGTCTCAGTTACCTCGCGCCTTCCAAAGTCCGCTATCGCTACATCCTCGAAGGTCTCGACAAGCAATGGACTGAAGCTGGTTCACGCCGTATCGCCTACTACACCAACCTGCCCGCCCGCCACTATCGTTTCCGTGTGCAAGCGGCGAACAACGATGGCACCTGGAATGAAACCGGAGCACAGATCGCGTTCTACGTTCGACCGCCGTTCTACCGCAGGCTCTGGTTTCTCCTGCTGGCCATCATTCTCCTCGCTGCATTAGTCATCCTGTTCTATAGCCTCCGAGTCCGCCGTCTCGAATCACAATTCCAGGCAGTCCTCGCCGAGCGTAATCGCGTAGCCCGCGAAATTCACGACACCCTCGCGCAAAGCTTCGTCGGCGTGTCCGTGCAGCTCGAACTCACCGCCCAGCTTCTCGCGCAGTCGCAAGTCGCCGCGGCCGGCCAGCAGATCGATCGCACTCGCGAATACGTACGTGAGGGCCTCGCAGAAGCCCGCAGCAGCATCTGGAACCTTCGCGCCATCACGGCCCAACACGCTCTCACCACGCGCCTTACTCGCCTCGTCGAACAGTCCTCCACCGAACAGCTCTCCATTCACATCAACATCGGTGGCACTTATCGGCCTCTCCCTCCGGCCTTTGAAGACGAGATCCTCCGCATCGCCCAGGAGTCTCTGACCAACGTGGCCCGCCACGCAAATGCGACGCAGGCATCCGTCGATCTCCGTTATCATTCCAGCCGCTTGACGCTAATCATCTCTGACGATGGCCGTGGCTTCCACGCCGTGGACAACTCCCTCCCCGGCAAAGGCCACTTCGGCCTTCAGGGAATGTGCGAGCGCGCAGCCCAGATTCATGCTCAACTTACCGTAGAAAGTTCTCCGGGAAAGGGCACCACCGTCACGCTGGACGCCCCCATCCCTACAGAGAAAGGTGCACCAAACAATGGCTGAACCCATTCGCATCCTTGTAGTTGACGACCATCACGTCGTCCGCCAGGGCCTCGTAGCGCTGCTCAATATCATGCCCGGCATCGAGATCGTAGGCGAAGCCAGCGACGGCCTCCAGGCAATCGAACTCTATCGCACCTTGCGTCCCGACATCACATTGATGGACCTACAGCTTCCCAAACTTGGCGGCGTCGATGCAATCTTGAAAATTCGCGTAGAAGCCCCTGCGGCACGATTCATCGTCCTCACCACGTTCGACGGAGACGAAGACATCTTCCGCGCCCTCCAGGCAGGTGCAAAAGCCTATCTTCTCAAAGGGATGACCGTCGAAGAACTGCTCTCAACCATTCAGGCGGTCCACGGCGGCAAGACCCACATCTCGCCCGCCATCGCGGAAAAGCTAGCCGAGAGAATGGGCACCCACGCCCTGACCGCCCGTGAACTGAGCGTTCTGGAACGCATCGTCGCCGGTCGCGCCAACAAGGAAATCGCCTCCGATCTCGATATCAGCGAAGCGACGGTCAAGTCCCACATCAATAATCTGCTCAGCAAACTCGGCGTCGCTGACCGGACCCACGCCGCAACCGTCGCACTCCAGCGCGGCATAGTTCACCTCAAATGAGACCACTCCCTATGAAGTCAATCCTCTTCGCGCTCCTTCTGCTCCTTGCACCGCCGTCGTCTCTCAACGCACAATCAAAGCCCTCCTGGCGCGCCGCCACCCCGGCAGAGTTGCAGAGCGCATTGCCTGCCCGTGCCCAGGTCGAAAAAGAGCGAATCGAAACCGAAATGCGCACAGCCTCCGGCATCATCGATTCGCACGGCAAGATCATCGCAGGAGTCGTTCTCATCACCGCCGGATATTCGGCTGACGGCAAATACTCTCACTACCTCCTGGTTCAGTCTCCAGTCACCATCGGAGACATCTCCCTCCCAACCGGCAACTACGTCCTAGGCTGGCAACGAGGCGACGACACCCTTATCGTCAAGTTCTACGACGCTGCGACCGGCGATCAACGTGGCACAACCGCGGCTCATCGCCTAACCACTGGCTCGCGTGTTGAATCCTTTCGCATCTGGCCCCCTTCGGGCCATCCGTTCATTCAGATTGGCCGTTTCGCCGTTCCCTACGCCCTCGACAACCAAGACAAGCAAACTGCCAGGTGACACTCAGCCGACATTCGATGCGGATTGTTTTGATCCTGCTGAGTGTATGCTCGCAGTCCTGACGGAGCTTGTTTACCAGCTTGCGAGCAATGTAACTTATACCCATGAAGATTCGAAGGACGCTGAGCCTGACAGCCGTGCTGCTCTGCGCCACGGTTTTGCAGGCACAAGATGCGGCGAAGTGGGAGATCGGTCCTTTCACGCGCCCTGCTAGCGGCAATCCGGTCATCACGCCGCGTCCGCAGTCTACATTCCCCGATCCTGTGCTCAAGGCCCCTGTTCACTGGGAAGCTCTCCATACCTTCAATCCCGCGGCGATAGCTCGCGATGGCAAAGTGTATGTTCTTTACCGGGCCGAGGACGACTCCGGCGCCATGCAGATTGGAGGGCATACATCACGGCTCGGCATGGCTGAAAGTGAGGATGGCATTCACTTCACGAGGCGCGCCGCACCGGTATTTTATCCCGATGAAGATGCTCAGCGGTCTCGCGAATGGCCAGGCGGCGTCGAGGACCCGCGTATTGTTGAGGCAGAAGACGGTACCTATGTTCTCACTTACACACAGTGGAACCGCACGACCTACTCTGTGGGCATTGCAACGTCGCCCGATCTAACACATTGGACGAAGCACGGACCGGCCTTTTTCGACGCAGCACACGGGAAGTATGCGCACCTCCAATACAAGTCAGCGGGGATCGTGACGCACCTCGACAAAGGGCGCCTCATCGCCGCTAAAATCGACGGGAAGTATTGGATGTATTGGGGCGAAGGTGCCATTCGTCTGGCCACTTCGAGCGATTTGATCCATTGGAGTCCAGTTGAGAATGCGCAAGGCACCCCCATCAAAGTGCTGCGCCCGCGTCCCGGTCATTTCGACAGTACGTTTCCGGAAACCGGACCTCCGCCGGTGTTGACCAGCAACGGGATCGTCGTTGTTTATAACGGTAAGAACGCTATCAAAAATGGCGATCCAGATTTAGGAGCCAATGCGTATGCGGCTGGTGAAGCCCTTTTTGATAGCAGTGATCCCACGCGCCTTCTGCATCAGACAGAACGTCCCGTCTTGAAGCCGATGATGCCTTATGAGAAGACAGGCCAGTACGCTGCGGGAACGACATTTGCCGAAGGGTTAGTGCACTTCCATAACCAATGGTTCCTCTACTACGGATGTGCGGATTCCCTGGTAGCTGTCGTTACGGCGCCCGAGTAGGTAAGACAGCCAGAATCTGCAGAGTGGGTGGAGATGGACACGAGCTTTTCGGGCTCGCGTTTGCAAGTTTTTCTTGCTTGCCTGTTTGTGGTGTTTTGCAGCGGTTTTTACGAAAAACGGTTAGCAAAACGTAGTGTTTTGATGGTGAATTTGTGGTGGAATGTATGGTAAAGCTGGTGAGTTGACGGTCGCTTCCGGGGCTCGAAAAATAGGACACAGATTCTGGATTTATTTGTTAGCGGTTCCAGCTCAGTCGGAGTTGGGCAAGGAGTAGTGAGTGTGGTGTCGAATGCCAGTCGCCATTAGGTCTTCAATTCTGTCGAGCGTTTCAATGCCGCCCCTGGCGCCGACCGCCATACAGTTCAATGCGGCGGCAGCGCAGGCAAAGTCGAGTTGTCGTTCGAGCTGCCAGTTATGAATTAACCCGTAGATAAATCCGGCGTGGAAGATGTCTCCGGCCCCGGTGGTGTCTACTACCGGGACATGATAGGCGGGAGCATGGTGGAACCGCTTGCCATCCCACGCCACAACGCCATCTGGTCCCAGTGTAGCTGCCGTTAGAAGGCAACCGTAGCGCCGCTGCATTGTTCGCAAGGCGTGCTCGAGATCGGTTTGCGCCATGAGACGGCATGGGAAGTCTCTGCTCACGATGAGATAGTCGATGTTCTCGAGGAGTTCTTCGACACCTGGATAGATTTCGTCCAGATCGGCGACCACTGGTATGCCGGCAGCACGGGCCCATTTGGCCGCTGTGGCAGCAGCGGCGGTATCGTGACCATCGACGTGGAGCGCCCTCGCGTTCTCGATCCATGCGCGGTCGAGCTCTTCGGGCTGGAGAACGAGTCGTTCGTCGCGTCGGCAAAGAACAGTCCGTTCACCGGTACCATCCACCAGTATCAAGGACTGCGGACTTGCACCGCCGGGGACTGTAATGAGTCTTGCCTCAACGCCAGCGCGAGCAAATGCTTCCTGATGGAGTCTCGCGGCATCATCGTCACCTAGTTTGCCGACGTACCGAGTACTCAGACCCCATCGTTGGCAAGCGACGACAGTGGTGGCGACTTGTCCACCTGGCAAGACGCTTGCAATCTGGTACTCGATTTTGGAGCCAAGCGTAGGGTAATTCGGGAGGGGGATCAACGTGTCCGTGGCGTTCAACCCCACGCCGACAAGGTCGACCTTCTTCAATTGCGCCATACTTCACTGTAAATGAGCGGCGCTATTCAAGCATTTTGGTTGAACAGAAACGTCGTGGAAGGTAGATGGCGTGGATGGAGTCGGGAACGAACCCTTTTCCAGCTCAATCCCCGCTATCAGGTAAATCTACAGGGAACTTTGCCTATTTCGGTTGCGAAAAGTTCCGGCGACATCGCCTGTTTGCATTGGGCGGAAGAGAATGCGAGCGAGTCTTGCCGAGACGGCGATCAGCGCCAGCGCCACAGTGAACCACACTCCATCGAGCAATCGTACCGCCCAAAGTGGAGCAACACCGACGTGATGCAGCAACGACGGTAGAAAGTTCCATGTTGTAAGATGCGCCGCATCCCAGGGGTCCTGATAGATAGCAGCGGCATTAAGTCCCCAGGCGGCCTGCCGACCGAGCATGAATGCCGCGATGTTCTTGAAACGCAAAAACACAACCCAGGAGTGATGCCCGAATGTCTGCATCTGATAGATCTCAAGCGGGAGCCAGAAGGCGAGCGATGCGCACTGGACAAGAAGGCTGATGCCGATCAAGCCTAGCGCAGAATAATAGATAGATCGCCGCAGACACGTACGATAGCGAAGCAGGAGCGGGAAGACGAGCAGCGTGGTGAGTTGGACGGCACTCGAAACATAACGGTCACCCCAAGCGAAGTCGCCGCCCCAAGAATCGTACTTCGCATAAAAGACAATGTAGGAGCCGAGTAGCGCGAACGACGCCACGAGAAAGGCTCGAATTCCCGGCGCCAACTGGTTCCACAGCAGAACGGTGAGCAACAGCGCCAGCGGTAACATTGGGTCAAACAGGAAGATCGTCTTTTCCGGCGCGAAGAAGGGGCCGAGCATACCAGAGTGGACACCGCCCGCGAACCAATGACCCTCGAACGGAAAGTTCACAGGGAGAGCCGGATTCATTCGACGCTGTTCGTGTGCCAGGATGGAGACATACGTATTGGTCCAAGAGCCAAAACGAAGGTACTGATAAGCCCGATCAAGCAAGAAAAAGATGGCGTAGATGGGGAATGCGATTCGCAGGTAGATGCGAGCAGCGGAAAAAATGGACGGGGCTTCCTCTACGCGAACTGTTCCCTCTGACTGAAGTTGCAGGGCTTCGCCGAAATGCCCTTGATATCGAGCGAAGAGGGACGCGAGTAGAAGGAAACAGGCAGCGCCAAGAATATCGAGGGTTGTGGTGATGCGGGTAAGCAGATTGAGGCCGAGGGCGATTGAGCCCCAGAAGAGAAGTCTCCTATTGCCGGTCGTCAGCCATCGGTATTGCAAGGCGAAGCCGGTAATGGTCAACAACAGAATGTAATTGTTTTCCGTCATATTCTGCGCGTAATGGAGGTGTGTCGTGGCACAGAGCAGACCTAAGACCCCGGCGATGGACTGCCGCACGGAAAAACTCAGTAGGTCTAGCAGATAGAAGGCGGCTAGGGCCGTGAGCACGTTGACGAGAATATTTGTGCTGATGCTAACGAAAATGCTGCGAATAGTCGGGTCTTCTTCGCTAGCAACATAGCTCCGCCACAACGGCAGGCGGCTGGCAGCAGTGCCGGCTAGGTCAGCCGGAAGCATGAGCAGGGACTGTCCAATGCCGTACGAAGCATAGAGTTTTCCGCCCCGCCCATGGATCCCGAAGTCCGGGTACTCGTAGGGAAAGACCTGAGGCTCCCTTGTCCAGAGAGAATGCGTTACCTGCAGGCGATGCGCAGTGTCGGACGTCCCCAGTTCGCCAGACTGAATGAGGAACGTAAAACATGCGGCGGTTAGCAAGAGTAGACAAAGCGGGGAAGAGAGAGCGCGGCCGAGCATGAGCGTTCATGGTACAAGGAGACCGAGGCAGCAGAGTTGCTCGACGCCTTTTCTGTTCGCCAAATTGCAGATAAGCGCGACTTCACTTTCGTTGCGCCGTGGTCGCTAAGCTAACTCTGCAAATTCGCCCTGACAAAAGATCGCTGGCAAACCCTAGAAACGGAGTTTGCCAGCGATTGGGAGGGTACAGTTCTCGCACGTGCCGTGAACAGCAGTCGGCTTAGAAGGTGAACTTACCGCCTAACTCCAGCACACGTGCGTCACGATTGGCCGTTACCTGGCCAAAGTTGGTTGCGGTCACGCTCGTGCTAACTGTCTGCCAGTTCGTATGGTTGCCCACGTTGGTCGCCTCCGCGCGGAACTGGAAGTTGAGACGCTCGAAGATGCGGAAGTTGCGGAACAATCCCACGTCGGCGCGGTTGAAGCCAGGCCCGTTGATGACACCGCGCTTTTCGGTGCCCGGAATGATGCTGGTCGGCGAAGGCGAAGCAAAGGCTCCGGTATAGAACCACGCCAGCCTGTTGTGAATGTTCCGGCGATTGCCATTGTTCGGGTTCCCGATCTGGTTCGGACGGAGGCCGGCGTTCGTGTTTCCCAGGACACTGAGCCCAGCGTTGTCCGTCGGATATCCGCCGACCGTCGAATTGTTGAAGACGCTGGTGTAGCCGTAGTTGATCTGCGAACCGGTGCTCGCTGTCGCAGTCAGGGGCAGACCGGAGTTCATCGCGACGATGGCCGAGATCTCCCATCCACCAATCAGGCGGCCTTTCAGTCCCTGCTGCTCGCGGTACCATGGCACCTCGTATACGCCGTCGATGTTCAGAATGTTGGTCCGGTCCACAGCCGCGCGGCCGTAGTCGCCGTTGATATTGTAGGTGTTTTGCGCTGGTGTGCTGTAGTCATTCTGGCTGTTGGTCAGATCGCGCGACCAGGTGTAGTTCGCATCAATGTAGCTGCGGCCTGAAAAGCGCTTGGTCGCCTTCACTTGCAGCGAGTTGTAGTTCGAACTGAAGATAGGCTGCATCGAGTCGATGGCAAAGTATCCCAGGTATGGCTTGATCTGGTTCAGGGTCCGATCGCAGGCCGTACTGATGAAGGCCGGGGTTGTGGTGCCGGGATAGACGCAGGTGGAGCCGGAGTTCAGAGGCGAAAGCTTGCCGACGTACGCTCCCGGCTGCGGTTCGTTTATATCAATTATCCCGAGTAGGTGAGTCCCATGCGTTCCGAAGTATCCCACGTCCAGCATTAAGGTTGGGGTGATCGCCTGCTGCACGTCGAGCGAATATTGCTGAACGTACGGTGTGTGATAGTTGACCGGTGTAGCCTGCAGACGCCCCGGCGTCGGAGATGGATTGGTTGAGCCCGAAGCGCCGCCGGCGGGATTATCCAGAACCGCCGTGGTCAACGAGTAAGTGGTTACGGCAGGCGGGTTATCAAATATGGTTGTCTCGTAGTAGCTTACCTCGGACTCGTCGTAGGACCACCCGTAGCCGCCACGGAGTGCCGTCTTGCCATCGCCGAAGACGTCGTAGGCGAATCCAAAGCGAGGAGCGAAGTTCGTGTTGTCGGCCTGACCAACCTTCGACCCATACGGCGACTTCTGGTTATTGTTGGCGGCGCTTGGATTTGCGAAGATCATTCCGTTGATGTAGTTCACACCGTTGTAGTCGGCGTTCGGATTCGGCGCTCCTGTATTGAGGCCGTTGGCGTTCAGGCACGGTGACTTGAAGCAGATGGCGCCCGTGCTGTCGATGGTCGGAGCCTTCGATGGGTCGTATAAAGACGGATCAAAGTTGTTCAGGCGCCCGGCGGCGTCGATCGGCTGACCGTAGTAGCCATAGCGCACTCCGAGGTTCAGAGACAGTCGGGGGGTAGCCTTCCAATTGTCCTGGAGATATCCCTCAAAGATATTTTCCTGAACGTTCACTGTGATAGCCGTCGACTGCTGACTAAAACCGTTGTTGGCATTTCCAAGGAGGAAGTTGGCGAAGGATTGATCAGCTGTCGCACCGTTGGTCTGAGGGATCGAAGTACTGGTGGTAAAGGAGAACGAGCCCTGATTGCCACCAGCGTTGTTGTTCTCATTCTTCTGGTAGTGGTTATAGGAGATGCCCACGATAATCGTATTGTCCTTGATCGTCTTGGTCACATTTCCGAAAGCATTGTGGTTGATGTCGTGATCGTTATAAACGCCTGCGCCACCGAGAGTCGTCAACCCCGAGCCCACGATCGACGGCACTACGCCGAGAACATTGGCGAAAGGCAATGCAGGGTTGATGTCCTTCGAGGCAGATGAAAGAAGTGCGCCCTCCGGTATGGTATTGATGGAGCCGTTGGAGTACGCATAGCCGATGTCCGCTAGTAAGGTCGGCGTGAAGACGTAGGTCACATGGCCGAGATGTTGCGTTCCAGGAGACTTCGATATGGTGGGCGAAATACCGGGAATCGGGACCGAGACAAACGTGCCGGCTCCCTGAAAAGTCGGGAAGGTGTCGTGGAGATAGCGGTAGAAAACACTCAGCTTCTGGCCGAACTGCTGGTCGATGCGGATGACTGTATTGAGGTTGTTGAACTGGTTCGCAAGCGTCGATGTGAGTGTATGGGGATCGACGCCGATGGACGCATCAAACGCACTCGGCGGCGTCGGAATTACGCTGTAAACATCCTTCAGATACGCCTGGGCCGTGGGGGAGATGTTCGTAACCTGGGTGCCGGAGGAAGTGCAGACACCGGTTGAGCTGTTAAACGACGTGCAGACTGGAACAGGTCCCTGAAGCCAGACGTTGCCCGCACCCTGGTACCAGTCGTTGCTGAAGTCCCCTTTGCGTTCATCGGCGGTCGGCACCAGGGCGCTGCCCGAGGTGTAGGTTACAAACCGGCGCCACTCCTCTGAAATGAAGAAGAAGGTCTTGTCGTGACCGTTATAGATCTTGGGAATGTACACCGGGCCGCCAAGGGAGAATCCGAAGTCGTTGTAACGGTATTTCTGACGAGCAACCTTATTCAGGTTGTTGAAATAACCGTTGGCGTTACCGACGTCGTTGCGGATGAACTCATACGCGCTGCCGTGGAGGGCATTGGTTCCGGACTTGGTAATGACATTGATCTGGCCGGATGCGCTGCGTCCGAACTCGGCGCTGTATTGTCCGCGGAGGGTTTTGAACTCGGCGATCGCATCCACGCTGGGAAAGGTCAGCAGTGTGAGGTTCGCCCCGCGATCCACGTTGTCTGCACCATCGATCGTCCAGTTGTTCGAGGTGTTGCGGCCGCCATTGACGGAGAAATTCACCTGATTGGAGCCGCCAGTCGGATTCGTCGGTCCGACGTACAACTGATCGCTGGCGCCGCCGAATGCAACACCCGGCTGCAGGTTGACCAACTGCTCGTAATTGCGTGTGTTCAGTACCAGTTCATTGATTTGCGTCGCATTGATCAGACCGGCTGAAGTAGCGTCTTCCAGGTTCAACTGCACCTGATCGGCTGTTACTGTGACCACTTCGCTCTCTCGGCCCACCGCCAGTGTGCGGTTTATGGTCAGAGCATCGTTGGCGTGCAGCACCAAGCCGGTGACCGCCTCGGTCTTGAAGCCCCTATCCTCAACTTTCACCGCGTACGCGCCCAGCGGCAGCGAGGTAGCGGTATAGAAACCCGCGGAGCTTGTGGTCAGGGTACGTTCGACATGGCCGCGATCCGTATTCGTCAGCGTCACCTTGGCGCCCTTGACTGTCGCGCCGCTCGAATCCGTTATCGTACCGCTGATGCTACCCGTGGTCTCCTGGGCCCACACTCCCGCGCAACCTACGCCGGCCACGACTGCCAGCACCACGACCCATACAGCGCTACATGCGAAGCGATTGAAGCTTGTCATCTCGATAGTCTCCTAAAAGTTTTACGCCAGTTCCATTCGCCGAACTCTGCCGGCTAATGCATTTTCATCCACACAAATCATGACGCCGAGAGTCTCGGCCGAATCAGCATCGGCGACCGTCACGTTTGAGGTCCTACGCGATTTGCAAACTAACAACTTACTCTAAATGGATCGCATGGTTCACATGGTACAAATGTTCCGGGAAGTGAGGTAACGTTAGTACGCCATGGAACCAGTGTCAAGAAGATTTTCGCTCCTCGAAGTGAACGGGACACTCTTTCCTGATCGTTTTCTGCGGCCGGCAGTTGGAGAGGTTGAAAAATATGATTGACACCGTCAAATCCTCCGATGAATGTAAGCCTATGGCGATCAGGAGAGAAATCAAGCATTCCGCTATCCAAGCCTCACCGCCGCAGCTTCTCGATCAACTCAGCAATAGACATCAGGACATCATCCGGCCTGTTCTTGAGAACCCGCGAGAATTTGTTCTGCTCAACGTGCGAGATATGGCCCGCCAACTGGCAACGGCGCCGACAACGATTGTTCGCGTTGTACAGGCCCTGGGATTCGGAAGTTACAGGGATTTTCAACATTACCTTCACGATCTGTCGGTCACCAGCGCAACCATTCTGGATAGCATGCAGGCTGCCAGCAACACCGCTCAACCTCCTAAGTTCCTGAGGGATTCAAGAAAGCTGATCCAGCAAAATCTTGGGTTTGTTCAGAACAATATCGATCTACAGCAGGTGTTAGGGATTGCGACGCGAATCCATGAAGCAAAAAGGATTCTACTTCTGGGCGGCGATATGGCGTCTTCCCTCGTCAAGTACATGGAATATCACCTGACCATAGCTGGCCTGCCTGTTTTGGCGGCGGTGTCTCCCGGCCGCGCCACTCACCTTGCTCGCTCGACTGACAAGGGCGATATTGTTATCGGCATCAGCTTCCGTCGAGGCCTTCGCATGACCATCGAAGGAGTCGAAAGGGCAAAGCAGAATGGCGCATACTGCGTGGGGATCACGGATTCCATGCTCTCTCCTTTGGCTCGGTTTTCTCATGAGCTCCTCATCGTCCCCATTAACAGTCTCTCTTTCGCAGCAAGCTATGTCGCTCCCCTTGCCGTGATTGATCTCATTACAGCGGGAGTCGGCAGCTTACGCCGTAAACAAATTGTCGATCGTTTGAAAGAGGCTGACCAGGAACAGAAACACGGCTATAGGTGGTATCAAACGGAGTCTTAATTCAGCAACGAGGTAGTCGATGCAGAGCACGCAGCACCAAAGGGGTTGGCCCAGGAAGTCCTATGAAACGAACGCACACGCCAGGATTCTTTCCTTGCGGCTCATTTTTTCATTGGCTTTTGCAGCGCTTCTGTACATTGTGCACTGCTCGGCCTCGATCTCGGCACAAACACCGGGCGCATCCGCATCAGTATCGCTTACGGCGCAGGTGCAATCAATTGCGGCGGAGCACCACGGCGATGTTGCGTTGTATGCCGAAAACCTGAAGACCCGTGAAACAGTAGCGATCGCACCGAATACGCCGGTGCAAACCGCTTCCGTCATCAAGCTCGCCATTTTGTATGAGGCGCTCGAGCAGGTACGCAGCGGCAAGGCCCACTTCGACGACCGGATTATGTTGACGGCGGCGGACCAGGTGCCGGGATCTGGGGTGCTTCGGCTGTTCGACGCGCCGCTTGCGCTCACCTTGAAAGATGTGCTGACGATGATGATCGTGATGAGCGACAACAGCGCAGCCAATCTCGCGATCGATCATCTGGGACTTGAGAATATTGATTCACGGATCGCCAAGCTGGGCCTGAAAAATACGTACCTTTACAAAAAAATATTTACGCCGGCTCCCGCAGGCATGGTGATGCCAGCTGACCAGAAGCGGTTCGGCCTGGGCAAGACTACAGCGCAGGAGATGGCGACGTTGATGACGAAGATCGTAGAGTGCGATCTTGCTGAGTCCGGCGGCACAGCGCAGCCGGGCGATGCAGCGTTGTGCGATGTGGCGTTGAAGATGCTTCACCTGCAGTTCTATCGAAGTGCGATCCCGCGGTATCTTGACGGGATGCCTGGTGCGACGAGCGACTCAATTGCCAACAAGACGGGATCGCTCGACGCTGTGCGGAACGACGTTGCAGCAATCTCCACAAAGAACGGAATGGTAATCATCTCTGCGTTCACATTCAATAACAAGGACCGGTCGTGGGGGGCCGATCACGAGGCTGAGTTGACGATCGCAAAGCTGGCTCGAGCGATCGTTCAGAGCTGGTCCCCAGAAGGTCTGGCTGGATGGCCGGTCCCGCCCGCTACGGCGTCGTCATCAGGGAAGTAACGGCTGTTGCACGGCGTGGCCGGCCACTGCGAACTGCGGTTGCCCGAACCTACTCAGTGAGGAGACCACACCCATCCTCAAGATGGAGAAACGGGGATTACGCCTCGAACGATGTCGTCCCCTAGAAAAGCCCCAGAGGTGATCTCCTGCTGCTCCTGAGTGCTCAGCTTATTGAACGTTCGACGACCCTATTGGCCTCGCTGCCACGGCTCCCGTGGGCTCGGATGACGTCTACCAGATCAATGTCACAGCAACGATTCCGCCGAAACTCTTGAGCGCAACTCTCTGGAGTGTCGTCAGCACGTTGTCCTCGCCAACTCAGGAACGCCGGTAATTGTAAATCTGGCCCAGCATCGCTAAAATTCCGGTTTGCAAAAATGCCTTTTGTGACTAGTCTGTTACAGACGTGAGGGGTACCCATGGCGGCATCTTCTGCGGATCGTCGGGTCAACGCTTTTGGCAGCACGTTGCGGCGGGACGCATGGTGGGTTGAACTTTTGCCCGTCGTCGTCATTCTGAGCGCGTTCGGAATCTATGCCACGCTTCGGGCCTTCGAAGGGAAGTACTATGCGTGGGGACCTTACCTCTCGCCGTTTTATTCTCCGCTGATCGACCCTCATCACCACTGGTGGCGATTTTCCCCGGCACTTTTGATTCTGGCAGGCCCGCTCGGCTTCCGCGCGACCTGCTACTACTATCGAAAGGCGTACTATCGGGCGTTCTTCCTGCATCCGCCAGCCTGCGCCGTAAGCGAAGGAGGCAGAGGAACGTACCGCGGCGAGACTCGCTTTCCGTTCATTCTGCAAAACCTCCATCGCTGGTTCCTCTACTTTGCAATCGTGTTCCTCGGATTCCTTTGGTGGGACGCTATTCGCGCTTTCTTCTTCGCGGATGGGTTTGGAATCGGCGTGGGCTCGCTCGTCCTGCTGGTAAATATCGTTCTGCTCACTCTTTACACTTTCTCCTGCCACTCGCTGCGTCACCTGGCGGGAGGAAAACTTGATTGCTTCTCCTGCACGAAGTTTGGCCCTCCGCGCCACACCGCCTGGGGATGGCTCAGCCGCTTGAATGAGCGCCACATGCTCTTTGCGTGGATGAGCCTCTTTTCTGTGGGTCTGGCCGATCTGTACGTGCGAATGATCTCTTCGGGTGCTTGGAAGGACATTCGCCTGTGGTGAACTCCAAGTACGAAGTCCACGAACACGATGTACTCATCATTGGCGCGGGTGGAGCGGGCCTTCGCGCCGCGATCGAGGCACTTGCGCAGGGTGTGCGTGTTGGCGTTGTGTGCAAGTCTCTGCTCGGCAAAGCGCATACGGTGATGGCCGAAGGTGGCATTGCCGCGGCGATGGCCAACGTGGATCAGGCTGACGACTGGCGTACGCACTTTCGCGACACCATGCGCGGCGGAAAATTTCTGAACAACTGGCGCATGGCGCAGCTCCACGCACAGGAGGCTCCGGAACGTGTGCGCGAGTTGGAACAATGGGGTGCCCTGTTTGATCGCACAGAGAATGGCGACATCCTGCAACGAGCCTTCGGTGGCCACACCTTCAAACGGCTTTGCCATGTTGGTGACCGCACCGGACTGGAGATGATCCGCACCTTGCAGGATCGCGGCGTGCACCTGGGCATCGACGTATATATGGAGTGCACTATCACGCGGCTGCTCAAGGACGGCGACCGCATCGCCGGCGCTCTCGGCTACTGGCGCGAGCAGGGCCGCTTCGTCGTGTTCAAGGCTAAGTCTGTCATCATTTGTACGGGCGGAATTGGCAAGGCCTGGAAGATCACTTCGAACTCCTGGGAGTACACCGGCGACGGTATGGCGCTCGCCTATGAAGCGGGCGCGGATCTGATGGACATGGAGTTCGTGCAGTTTCATCCTACCGGCATGGTGTGGCCACCGGGAGTGCAAGGCATTCTCGTCACCGAAGCCGTGCGGGGCGAAGGCGGCGTCCTCCGTAACAAGGACGGTGAGCGGTTCATGGAGCGCTACGACCCGAAGAAACTTGATCTTTCTACCCGCGACGTGGTTGCGCGCTCGATCTACACCGAAGTGCGTGAGGGTCGCGGCACCGAGCACGGCGGCGCCTTCCTCGATATTTCTCACAAGCCGGCCGATTACGTAAAGCGCAAGCTGCCCAGCATGTATCACCAGTTTCTGGAGTTGGCTGATGTGGACATCACCAAGGGGCCCATGGAGGTCGGCCCGACGTGTCACTACATGATGGGGGGCATCCGTGTGGACGCAGAGACCGCGCAGACCTCAATCCCAGGGCTCTTCGCGGCGGGAGAAGCAGCTGTGGGCCTGCACGGAGCAAACCGGCTGGGCGGCAACTCACTCTCCGATCTGCTGGTGTTTGGCCGGCGAGCGGGACTGGCAGCGGCGGAGCACGCCAAGGGAAGCGAGGCTCCTGCGATTGATCCTTCGCAAATCGAGGAAGCAGTCAGGCAGATGCTCGCGCCGTTCGAGCGTCCGGAAGGGGACAGCCCCTATGCCATTCACAGCGATTTGCAGGACACCATGCAAAGCCTTGTCGGCATCTTTCGCGACGAGGAAGACCTTGACCGAGCCTTATCGGAGATCGAGATATTGAAAGCGCGGGCCGCCCGTGTGCGCGTTGAAGGTTCGCGACTCTTCAATCCGGGCTGGCACCTGGCGTGGGACCTGCACAGCATGTTGACCATCGCCGAAGCCGTGACCCGCAGCGCGCTTGCACGCCGTGAGAGCCGTGGTGCGCATAGCCGCATCGACTTCCCGGGCCTGGACGATACCTGGGGAAAGAAGCATAATGTCGTGGTCAAGAAGGCGGATACCATGACGCTTGTCGAAGCCCCGGTTCTTGAGATGCCGGAAGATCTGAAGCAACTGTTGGCAGAAGATAGCGGAGCTAAATAGCGGAGGCTAGCCATGGCTGAGGGCTCGTTCGCAGAGGCGACGTTGCAGGTCTTCCGGGGTGACCGGGAGGGTGGCAAAGCCGTTGACTATCGAGTACCGCTCGTTCCCGGGATGGTGGTGCTCGATGCGCTGCACTGGGTCCAGGCCCACCTGGCGCCCGATCTCGCCGTGCGGTGGAACTGTAAGGCGGGAAAATGCGGCTCATGTTCGGCCGAGGTAAATGGCCGGCCGCGCCTCACCTGCAAGACGCGCATGGATGCTCTGCCGCTCGATCAGCCCATCACCATCTTTCCCATGAAGGCTTTCCCGGTGATCAAGGATCTGGTTACCGACGTCTCCTGGAATTTCAAAGTCAATCAGAAGATCCCGCCATTCCAGCCGCGGCCTGGCGTCGAGTGGAAGATGGACCAACGGGATGTGGATCGGGTGCAGGAATTTCGCAAGTGCATCGAGTGCTTCCTTTGCCAGGATGTCTGCCACGTCCTGCGTGACCACGGCAAGCAGGAGCAATTTGGCGGACCACGGTTCTTCGTACGGACGGCTTCGCTTGAGATGCATCCGCTCGACGGCGTCTCCCGAGCACGGGTGTTGAAGGAGAAGCTGGGCATCGGTCTCTGCAACATCACGAAGTGCTGCACCGAGGTCTGCCCTGAAGATATCCGTATCACCGACAATGCCATCATCCCGTTGAAGGAGCGGGTGGTCGATGAGTTCTATGATCCGCTGCTTATGCTTGTCCGCAAGATCCGCAGTGCTACGAAAGTCTAGGCGTGGAGGTAATGACCATGGAATACAAGCTCAAACACATTTCGACAGCGGGGATCGCCGAGGCCATCGCGAAGGCGGAACTCTATCGCTCCCTTAACGAACCGGAAGAAGCAGAGTCGATCTGTCGCGATATCTTGACCGTCGAACCACAGCATCAACTCTCATTGCGTTTACTCGGGCTCGCTCTTACGGATCAGTTTACCGGTGGTGCGTCCGATCGTTACCGGGAAGCGGAAGCGACCTTCCAGAAACTCAACGACCCCTACGAGCGGCTCTACTACACTGGGATTTTGTGCGAACGACGCGCGAAGGCGCAGCTCAACGGCGGACAACCGCCTCATACGCTACGACTGCTTTTCGAACAAGCTCTGCACTCTTTCGCAGAGGCTGAAAAGGTCCGCCCGGCAGGCAACGACGATGCCATCCTTCGTTGGAATCGCTGCGTGCGACTGCTCCAAAACCCGACCTATGCATGGGATGTATGGGAACAAGACCGCGCTAGTTTCGATGCCGAAGACGCACCACCGACACAAGCAACGAAGTTATCCTCCCGTGTTGCGAAAGGATAGCGTCCGAGTCGCCGACTATCCGGAAGTTGAGTCACGGCCAGTGCCATCAGATTAGGCCCTGGAAGTCGGCATGTCTAGAACGCGAACTTCACTGCGACCTGAAGCAGCCGTGGAGTAGCAGCGCTCACGATGCGTCCGAAGTTGGGATCTTCTTCCTGTCCGTCGACCGCTGCAGGGCCGAAAAACTGCGTGTGGTTGAACACATTGAATGCCTCAAAACGAATGTTCAACGATTTGGAGTCACGGATGGGGATACCCTTCTGCAAACTGGCGTCGTAGTTTTCGATCCCCGGTCCATAAAACACACGGCGCTTGGCGTTCCCGAGTTGCCCCAGCAACTCTTCGGGAAAGATCGCAGTGTTGAAGGCGACCTTTCCATTGCGTCCGTTTGTGTTGATGTTCAATGGACCGGGCAAGTACCTGGGAGTGTCCAGCAGAAAGTTGTTGGCGCCGTTGCCCAGAGTGCCCAGCAAAGAATTATCCGAGGTGTCGGAGAGCGTAACGGGCAGGCCACTTGCAAAGCGCGTAGTACCGGAGAGAGTCCAATTGCCTGTCCATCGATCCCCGTGGTGCAGGAGCTTTTCAAATGGAAGGTCGAGGCTATAGGTCGCAACGAAGTCATGCTTGAGATCGTAAGCGGAGATGGTGCGCGATTGGCGTGGGTCTATAGGGTCGAGCTGCTCGCCGAGGTTCGACCCCTGATCGATCGACTTACCGTAAGTGTAGCTGAGCAAGAAAGATGAGTTTCCATGCTCATATCGAAGCGTGGTCTCTAGCGCGTTGTAGTTAGAGTTTGCGGAGGACTCGTCTACCGTATTCTCACCGTACTCCAGACCCTGGCCCACGCGAGTTCCATGAACGGTCTGGCGGGTGGACGTGGTGTAGGTTGTGTCTTCTCCGAAAGGGCCGCAACCTACACTCTGAAGGCTTAGGCAGAGGCTTGGATTCCCGAGATTTACAGACGCCAGCGTAAGCAGATGGTGCCCCTGGTTACCGACATAGCTCGTGGTCAGAACGATGTTGTGCGTGATCTGCCGCTGCAAAGACAGCATGAAGTTGTCGATGTAGGGAACGCGATTGCGATAGAAGAAGAAAGGATCGGCGGAAACGGGCGTTAAGTTCGACCAATCGATATTGTTGTCCGGATTGGAGACGGAAACATTATGTGGCGGGAAAGGGAATGGGAAGCGTTGCCCGTTGTCGACTCCAGTTGCAGCGGTGATGAAAGGGGTTGCAAGCAGGGGCGGCCCGGGGCTGAGATAGTTATAGCCGAAGGGCGGAACCGCATACATAAGTCCCGCGGCCAGTCCAGGAAATGCCGTATAGAAGAGACCGTAGCTGACGCGAATGCTGCTTTTGTTGGAATCGCCAAAAAGCAATCGGCCAAAACCACTGTCGAAGTGCGGAGCATAGGCCAGACCTATGCGCGGAGCGAAATTTCTGTAGCTTGTCGGAGCAAGCGTCTGCGGAATGCCCGGATCGCCGGCAAAGACGAGGCCCGGAGGAGCGCCGGGGAATAGAACCGATTGCCGGCCGGGAATGTAGGTCTGCAGTTGGTGGTTCTTTTCCGACCATGGCTCAATGATGTCCCAGCGAAGCCCCGCGTTGAGCGTGAGGTCGCTGCGAACACGCCAGCTGTCCTGGCCGTAAAAGCCGAGATAATGATTGCGCAGATAGTAGTACTGACCGGAAGACTGCGTAAAATTGCTGGCAGTTCCCAGCAGGAAATCGGCATAAGGATTGCCGGTTTCGGTGCCGTTGATATTGAAGGTGCCGTTGAACGTGGCGTTCGGATGCTCGTTTACCTGATCTAGGTGGAACTGAGTCCCGATCTTGACGGTGTGGGCCCCAAACATGCGCGAGAAACCGTCGCTGAGATAGTACGAGTTGTTGACCTGCGTCTCGTTGGTAATAGGCACGCCCATGGTGAAGCCCGGAAAGTCGATATTTTGGACCCCTTCGAACTGTGGGGCCTGCACATAAATGCCCGGCGTCCCTGCGCCCGTGGTGAACCCTTGCGAGGCCAATGAGACTCCAAGGCCGCCCTTCGGCTGACCGATGATGTTTGCATAGCGAAGATAGCCGAGGTTCACTTCGTTGACCGCGTTTGCGCCGACCACCTTGGTATCTGAAATCGAGAGGAGTTGGGCGCGCCCGAGGGTGAGAGCGTCAAAGCCGGGTATAGAGGCTCCGCCCTGCTGACCAGGGTAGGGATTGTCCAGCGTGTAGTCGTCGAAGAAGTAGTAACCGGAAAGGCGTCCGACTCGGGTGTCGGCGTCCAGACGCATCGATCCCTTGTCGTCGCGGTTGGTCTGCGAATAAGCAGAGGTAGAGAACTGGCTTGCACTTACATTCGGCGATGGAATGTACTGGAGCAGGTCCTTTGCCGGCGCAGACCATGCCGACTGGGGAATGGCTCCGTTGGGGAATACACTGGTGTATGCCTCGCCCGAGATTACCGGTTGCCCGATTTCTTGTGTCAGCAGCGAGGCAAAAAAAGGTCCGCTGACCGAGCCTGTAAGCGCGCTCAATTGCGTTGTTGGATCGATGAAGTTCCCGCTGCGTTCAGCGAGTGTTGGGACGGAGATATTCCCGGTCGAAACACCTTGAGTTGTACGCGTTCCCTGGTAGTCCACGAAAAAGAAGAGCTTGGTACGCGCGATCGGACCGCCTAAGGTCGCGCCGAACTGGTTCTGATTGAACGCGGGGCGGGTAGGATCGAAATATCCCCGGGCATCGAGCGCGGTGTTGCGAAAGAACTCGAAGGCGTTGCCGTGAAACCCGCCGCTGCCGGACTTCGTCACTACGCTGATCATGCCGCCATTGTAGTTGCCGTATTCGGGATCGAAATTATTGGTGAGCACACGAAACTGCTTTATAGAATCGAGATCGGGAACCACGGAAGTTCCACCATTCATATGCTCCTGCACGTCCACCCCGTTCACCATGAAGCCGTTTGACGACTCACGCTGGCCGTTGATTGAGAGGTTTCCCGGGTTCGCATCGCCAGAGGGGGATATGCCGCCCGTAACCCCGGCCATGATGACGGAGCTGGGAAGCAATGTCGATGCCGGTGCGACACCTGGCTGGATAGAGAGCAGGTCAGTGTAACTTCTGCCGTTGAGCGGAATCGACGTCATCTCGGCCCCGGAGATTACTTCACCGAGGTAGGTGGAGCTGCTGTCAATCCGCGCGCCAGCATCGCTGTTCACAGTCACCGTGTCGGAAGCTCCTACGGCGGTGAGTGCGATGTCGGTACGAAGACTCGCGTCGGTGTCGACCACCAGGTTCGTCAGGTTCTTCGTGGCGAAGCCACTTACGGTGACGGTAAGGTCGTATTGCCCAACCGGAAGATTCAGGAATGAATACACACCCTGCGCGTTCGAGACGGCCCGATAGACCGTCTGCTGCTCCTGATTGACCAGTCTCAGCTTAGCGGAGGGGATTACGGCGCCAGTAGCATCGGTGACGGTGCCGGTAATACTTCCGCCAGCCGCCGCCCACAGTGGCAAACTTGCAAGAACCAATATCGCGAAAGCCAAAGCGGCTCGGGCCGCCTTCGAAAGCGCAATCAAGAGAATCGAATCTAGCCAATGGCTTTTCGATTGGCGGTCAAGAAGCCAACCCAATCCGAACCGCTGAAGGACTGCTCCCATTTCGACGCGATGATGAATCGATAGCCGTGACATTCAGACTCCCGGCAGACGCGTTGGGAAAGCGCGCGCCGGCTCCTCCGCCCGATGCCGGCGATTGATCTATCACATAGAGGATCATCTCAATCATCGACATCTCTCGCCAAGACTCGTAGGGCTTGTGCCTATTGAACGGCCGGGGTTTCTCCGCTGCTGTGGCAGTTCAACGTGCGTCCATCAGGGAGCGCGATCTTCACCAAGTCCACCGAATGCGCGCCGTTCTTGGCTGGGTGAAAATAGAATGTGACGACGTCGCCGGGCTTCAGGGTCGCAGAAGCCCAGCCCAGGTCTCGCATGAGCCGGACATGCCCGGCCTCGCCTGTCCAATTCTCAACGACGCCTTTGTCATTTTTCACGTCGAACGACATCGTCGAGTGGGGATTCTCCAACTCGAAATCCGTTATAGTGCCTTTCAGCGTAAGCAGCTTCGTCTCATCGTAAGCGGCGTATCCGTGATGAGCGAAAGCGGAAATCGGATGCACCAGCAACGCAATCGCCAGGACCAAACCGCCTAGTAGTAGCTTTTTCATGTTACCCTCCAACTCGCTCTGCCCGCAGGGGCCATTCGATGAGTGATCTAAGGTTACATCCGCTCTATTGGCCTGAATGTTAAGTTATGTGAAGTGGTGTAAATTATTGCAATCTAGCGGAACGGCGCTTTCCCAGGCGCCCAATGCCACGCCGGGAATACTTCGACACATTCCCGCGGGCGTGCGACAAATGCCACTTGGCGAACAGGTGGTCACAACGCTGGCAGGATCATCTCGACTTCGAGACCTGTTGGACGACGATTTCGGCAACTCACGGTTCCGCCACAGGCCTCAATTGAACTTTGGACGATCGCCAGCCCCAGGCCGGTGCCCCCGGTGTGCCGAGAGCGAGCATATTCCACCCTATAAAAAGGCGCAAACACCTGCCGGAGTTCGTCTTCCGGAATACCTGGGCCTTGGTCCCGGATGAACACGTGGACGCCGCCATTGTCCTGATGGGCAGTGATTTCGACCGTCCCCGCCTCGCCCGCATGTTGATGGGCATTCCGCAGCAGGTTGGCCAAAGCGCGTCGCAGGTGGGATTCTGAAACATGAACGTGCAGCGAGGACGGCACGTTGACGATCACCTCTTTATCAGAAAATGCTTCTCGATCCATCAAATTCCGAATCGTGGTCGCCACCTCGATGTCCTGTGCCTTAGGAGGAAGCTTTTGATTGCGGGCCCGCGAGTAGAAGAGGAGGTCCTGGATGAGCTCGGACATTTGCTCTACCTCCTCAGCGAGATCGTTGAAATAACCCTCGCGCAATTTGGTGCCAGAACTCCCCTCCTGAACTTTCTCATCGCGGAGTTCCTCGCTGGCGGGCCGGAACAGTTCGAGCGCGATCTGGAGTCTCGATACCGGCGAACAAAGCTCGTGCGCTGCATCGCTGACGAAGCGCTCTTGCTGGTGCATAAGGCCGGCGATCTGGCGGGACATCAGTGCGACCGACTCTGTCAGCTGCCCGACCTCATCTTCCGTGGCTGGAGGCAGCGAGACGTCAAAGTTTCCTTTCGCGATCTCACGCGTTGCGTTCGTCAGCCGGGAAACGCGGTGCAGCAACGCTCTCGCCGCTGGAAGCCAGCAGAGAGTTGTAAGTAGGATCGCTCCTCCGATCAGCGCGACGTACGGCCAGAAATTGAAGAAGTACGAGTTCGTCCAAAGGGATGAAAATCGCCAAATCAGGGTTCCATGCCCGTACATATCTTCGTTCCTGTAAAGGACATGGACACCCGCCCAATACTCTCTTGAGCGAGGCTCGCGCTGAAGGAAAAAATTGCCGGCGGAATATTTGCGCTCAGGCCGCTCGTTGCTTTCGAACTCCGGTATGTAGGTGAGCTTTGATGTAACGTTGCTTGAAAACTCATGGACGCTGGCCGGCAATTCCGTCGGTTCGCCGGCGATTTGTCTGCCGTCGCTATCGAACAGCGCAAATTGGAATGGAGTTCCTTGGGCTTCACGCTTCAAAATGCGGTCCCAGGAATCGGAATCATTCTCCAGCAAGTCGAGAGAGATCGATCGAGAAATGGAGAGGATTCGCTCCTGGACAGGCGCTTCCAGAAAATCAATAAGTCCCCGATGATAGACGGTTTCCATCGTGACGAGAGCGAGAGCTAAAATGGCCGCGGCATTGATAAAGCCCAGCAACAGCGCACGAGTTGCTAACGATCTCCCCACCAGCGGCAATTTCATCTGTGTCCCCGCATCATGTAACCTGTGTTCCGGACAGTCACAATGAATTCCGGATCCCGTGGGTCGTCACCCAATTTGCGGCGAAGCGAAGAAATGTGAACGTCGACCGAGCGATCGAAGACATTTGGGAGTCGCGAAGCCGTGTCCATTAGCAGTTGATCGCGAGTCTTGACGCGTCCTGCGGAACGCGCGAGCGAAAGCAGAAGGTCGAATTCCAAGCTCGTCAATGAGAGAAGCTCTCCGCGCAGAGTCGCCTGCCGCGAACCACTGTTCACCTCAAGTTGCCCTACATGAATTGGTCGCTCGTTCTCTAGTATCTGCCCCCGATGGCGCCGTCGCGTCAGCGCGCGCACTCGTGCCAGAATTTCGCGCGGCGAAACGGCCTTCGATACGTAATCATCGGCGCCCATTTCGAGTCCGATGATACGATCCGGCTCTTCGCCTCTCGCAGTCAGCATCAGCACGGGCACTTGTCGATCCGGTCCAAGTCTTCGCAACACTTCGATCCCGTCGATGCCAGGAAGCATAAGGTCCAGTACTAAAGCGTCGAAACGGCCTTCGGAGAGCTTGAGGACGCCCTCCAGACCGTCGTGTGCCTCGTGCAACTCAAAGCCAAACGTCCGCAAATATTCCTGCAATAAACGCGAGAATTTCCTGTCATCGTCAATGATGAGTATCTGTTGTGGTCTTGTGCCCCGATCGTCGCCAACGGGATATCGGTGCGGATCGCGAGCGAGACTAGCCGCGTCTCCCGTCTCCCAGCTTGCCATCGACACAGTCGACCTCCGCTTCGACACCGTTGATCAGCGTGCCGACGCCCTCCACAGTGACCTCAATTCGATCCCCCGGCCGCATGAAGACTTGCGGGTCGCGCTTAAATCCTACGCCGCCTGGCGTTCCTGTTGCAATCACGTCTCCAGGCGAGAGCCGGGTAAACCCACTGAGGTAGGCGATGATCTGTGAGACGGAGAAGATCATATCGCCCAGCTTCGCCGACTGCATTGTGACACCGTTGAGCCGCGTCTCAATGCCCTTGCCTGCGAGGTCTGCGATTTCCTCAGGCGTGACCAGCGCCGGTCCTAGGGCGCCCGTGGCGGGGAAGTTCTTCCCAGGGGTGAACTGGTGCGTATGACGCTGCCAGTCCCGCACGGTCGCATCGTTGAAAACTGAATATCCGCCGACGTAACTCATAGCCTCGGCTTCGCTCACGTGGAAGCAGGCCTTACCGATGACCACTGCGAGTTCGCCCTCATAGTCTAAAGCCGAAGAGCTTCCCGGCAGCAGAATTGGTGCATCATGGCCGATGAGCGTGTCAGCGAAGCGCGTGAAAATCGCCGGGTGTTCCGTTTCAGCCCGCCCGGTCTCACGCCGGTGCTCGTGGTAGTTCAGGCCGACGCAAAGAATCTTCGCGGGGTTTGGGAGCACAGGCAAATAGGTAAACTCGCCTGTCGCATAGTCCGTGACCTCCGCCTTGGGGACCTTGCCCAGAATGCCAAGCCCTTTCGCCGCCAGAAACGATTTCAGGTCCGGCAAGACGCTTCCGATGCGGCGGCCCAGGTCGAAGACGCCGTCTTCCCGAACCACTCCATAACTGGTGCGGTTCTCTGCATTGAATGTGATGAATGCCATAGTGTTTATCCTTTACTTACTTGCCTGCCCTAAGCACGCCGCGACCCCAAAGGTTCAGCGTTCGTTCCTCATGTGGCCAGGTCTTGACCGGTCGATCGTGAACGACTTCAAGCTCTGCGGAGATCTCGATCCAGTTGCCATCCGGATCTTCGGTGAAGATGAAGAGATTGTTGCCCGGCCCATGCCTTCCCGGACCCCAGAACAACTGAATATTCTGGCTGGCAAGATGGTCCGACCAGTCGCGGATCGTGTCCCATTCCCCTGCCTCATACGAATGATGATCCACACCCTGTCGGTCCTGATAGAAGCATGCCAGATTATGGTGCTCATGATTGCCTCGCATGAAGCAGGTCATCACCTTGCCCTGCTTATCGACCACCCGGTCGGATACGCCGAAGCCCAGCTTGCCGGCGTAGAAATCTTCGATCGCTTGAATATCGCGTGAGGCCAATGTCAGGTGCTGGACTGGACCGCGAATACGCTTGGCCTTGCTGGGCTTATGCGAGATGGCCAAGCCGAAGAAAATGGCATTGCCGTCTGGATCGGTGACGCCGAACGCGCCCGGCTGGAAAAGCGGCGTAGTGGTGTCGCGAGGAGAAATCCCCATCTGCGCAGCTCGTTCGCGCAGCCCCTGGAGCGACTCGGCATCCCGCACGGCGAATCCGGCATAAGCGAGTTTCTTGGCCTCTCCTTTTGAAAAAAGGAGTTGTCGCGCCGGACCGGAAGTCAACCAGAGATCGTTAGGCAAGGTGCTAAGCTCCATGTCCATGGCGTTCCCGTACCACTCAGCGAGCCGCTCCGGCGCGGGAGAGTGGAAATGGAGGTGGTGCAGGTAGGCCGAAGCCTGTAATGCGGTTAGAGACATGATTACCTCCTCAATATGCAAACCGTTCTCAGCACGGATCTCTTACACTCCAGGGCGCGACAACTGAAATCGAGCCTTGATCCGGCGCCACCGCCCCGCTGCCCGCGGAAAATATTCGCGATGCTTTCACGCTTCTGCCAAAACTTCTCCACTCGCTTTCCCGCTCAGTCGGGGGGAGACTCGCTGCGGCGCAGCGATACGGCGGCCCAGCCCAGACGCCAAGGCCCGGCGATAAAGTTCTATCCCCCGCTCTGGTATTACATTATACCAAACCCCAATTGCTCCTGATCAACTCAACATCACCCACTAATGGGATGTGATGTGCTCGACCGGGCGAAGTTAAGCCAGCCAGACTTTAGCCTTCCCATACGTTCGCCCATAGCCAGAGTGGCAACCGCGAAGGGCCTGCCGAATTTCTTCTCGGGCGGTCGGCGGCACGCCGCTTTCTAAACGACGTAAGCGATCCATCTCCCCATGGCCACAATCCCAAACCACAGCAAAATAGAACTTGCACCCGCAATTCGTGCATACAACGGCGCAACGGGATCGTTGTCCCATTTCCCTATGCTTTTTTGGGACAGCAAATGAAATACGAAGGCATTCAGCCCAGCAACGAGGATCAGCAACATTTTCAGCTTAAACGCCCAGTTGTCATACATCTTCAAGGCCTCCGAGGCGAACATAAGGAAACCTGTGATTACTTGGACCGCGAAACCGAACCATGCCCAGGGCAGAAAGCGTTTCGCCAGCTTTGAAACCGGCTCATCCCGAAAAGTCAGTCCCATGAGACGCAAGTCTAAAATCGAGGTCCCCCCAACCAGCGAAATGATGCCGAAGATATGAACTGTCTCGATCACTGGAAACAGCCACAGGGAATCGCGAATTGCTTTACCCATCGACGTGTGGTCCAGCGACTTACAAAAATCAAACAGTGTACCCATTTTCCAACCCCTCTCATTTATTACCCAGCACGTTTTCAGCGGAATCTTCTAGACCTCAGATTTTAAGACGCGGAACGAGCTTTCGGGGGTTGACAGAACCCACCTGTTGAAGCTCCGCATCGGTAAACGCGCCGCACCTTTTCAAGTCGTTTGCCTGCTCTAGCACAGTGCCTTCGTACGGATAATCTGTTCCAAATAAAATCTGAGATACTCCGACGACTTTGCTGAGGGCATCCAATGCAACTACATTATTCGCATTCGCCGTGTCGTAATAAAACTGCCTTAGCTGATGCAGGCGTGCATTGGGCACGCTAGCATCGGTAAGACTCGCCATCCCATCCCGTCCAAGAATTCGCTCAATCAGAAAAGGCATTGTTCCACCGGCATGGGAAAACGTGAATCTAACATTCGGATATCGTTCATTCACGTTGATAACCACGAGGCTCATGATGGCCCGAGTCGTGTCAGTCCCATACTCAATCACATTGTTATTGACCCCTGGAACCAGATACCGCTCAGTTCCAGACCCGCCCCGGGTGCAACAGGTTGGAACGTTCGCGTGCGTAAACATCACCGCTTTGCGACGATTGAGCTCCTCTAGGACCGGCGCGAACGCGGGATCTCCCAGCCATTTGTCCCCATAGCTCGTTAGTACGCCAACTCCATCGGCCTTCAAGGTGTCAAAAGCGTACTCGATCTCGCGCAGACTGCCATCGATATCGGGAAGCGGTAGAACCGCAAACAAGCCGAAGCGGCCCTGATGGTCCGCCATCATCTTCGCGCCGTAATCGTTGCAATTGCGCGCCAGCGCACGGGTTGCTTCGATCGGAACCACATTCGGTCCGAGCCAGATGCCGGGATAGGTGATCGACGCGACTGCAGTCGCTACGCCCGCCCGGTCCATCTCTTCTACTGCCTTGGCAGGTGTCCAGCCGTTCCACACTCTCGTCAGTAGCAGGTTTCGGGAGGCAAGAAATGCAAACCATTCGGGCGGACCGAAATGATGGTGCATATCTATCCAGGGAGATGTCTTAGCCGCAGGCTGACCTATGGCCCCCCGTCCCGGCAGCAGCGCGCCCACAGCGGCCGCGGCAGTCCCCGCAAGAAATTGTCGCCTCGGAATCCTGGAGACTTCCGACAGGCCATGCGCTGCGATATCGGTCTCCTGGTACTTCACGATCCTCTTCGTATCCGTCATCTTATCTCTCGATATCCTACTTCGCGCGGCCTACGACCTATTGAACCGCCAAATCTTCACCGCCGCCGTGCGACTCCAAAAGTGCACTTCATTTCCACGCTACGTTCATTATTGCTTCGGACTATCTTTAGGCAGCTCGAGTCCCTTAGAGCCATAAGTAGGCTCCATTATCTTCTTGTTAAACTCGGCGTCTACCTCTGGCACACAGATCCACTCTTGTAATTGGTCGTTCTGCAATTTCAATGTCCTCGTGAATCCAGTCCAGGGCGTATCACCCCAGTACATAGGATCATAGAAAGTCATATCGATCTTCAAAGTGTTATAGTTCAAGCGCGTATAACGCTCGACAAGATGAAACTGTTTGCTCGTTGGGTGGTCGACATCTTCTGTCACAAAATCCTTACCATTGAATCCAATGGTATCCACTACCAGTGTGTCACCGTCCCATTTCGCCACTGAATTTCCCATGTAGGTCGGAGACAAATCTGCGGGATGGTCCTGGCCGATCCAAATGTTTCGCCACTCGCGATGGTCCTCGAATAACTGGAGGATTCGCCCTGGAAGTTGAATATTTTCGAGCGGGTAGAACCGCAAGTATGAAAACTGCGCCGGCACTCCGATCGGGTCGCAGTTCTGCCCAGGAAATCCTCCGCTCAAAGTGATATGAGGTCCGTGAGTGATTCCCCCCGGAAACAGGTGCTCCTTGCCCCACGCTGTCAGTGGAGGCTCGGGCATGGGGCTCTTGAATAAGAGATTTGACTTGGGGGTCATCGGCAGCCGCCAGACTCCGGAAAGGTCGTGGTGGTCGAAAGACTTGTTACTCTCGGGGACAGTAGCTGTGCCTCCTGGCGACTGGGCCATTACTGTCGCCGAACCCATCCCGAGCGCGATGACCGCAATCAATATAAGTGTTTTCAACTCACGCATCCAATTGACCCTCATACTTTCAATTACTTCTTCGTAGCGGCCGAGGTGTACTGCGCCACCCCGAACGCCACTACTCTACGTTCCCGAAACCCTTATCGGCCTTCAGGGTATTCTTGGGCCTGATGAAGACGCTATCTTCGATTGGCACGTTGTCCATCATGGTCATAATCACTCCCCTGACCCGAGTTTCCGGACCTTGGTTGACAAATTGAAACGGCGCTATTGTTCCATCGCCGACCCTTCTGTACTGGAGTAAATCCACGATGCGTGGTGAGTTACCGGCGGCCGTCAACGTGTTCGGTCCCGTGGTGTTCGTGAGTGGACTGTTAGGCCAGTTCGGATTGTTGCCGGCACCGGCGAAGCGAAGGAGCAGCCCGGTCTTTGTATCGAAGTATAACCATTCATAATCGTCACCTGCCTTAGCAGGGACACCAAGCAGAAGGTACGTTTCGCGAGCCTCGCCGGCGGGAATAATATCAGGTCCGTGACCCCCTGCTACCTCTCCCACAGGGCCAGACGCCGGCTGAAAGATCGTATGAATCCCTTTATATTCAAAACGTTGAAATGCCGCCCTTAAGCGCTTAAGATCGAGCGGAAAGTATCCATACAAGTAGAGTTGCTGCTCACAAATGCCATCAGTGGAGTTCTTCGCTGCATGTGGAACCCCGCTCGGATCTCTTCGTCCCGACCAACTGTAACCGCCTTGGGCATCGCATCCATTGACCCAGCGCAGAAATGTTCCGTCAAGCGCGGTGTCACTCATGATGGAGAGAAGGCGTCCATCCGCAGAAGACGGCTTCTTTGTATAACGCAGTAGATACTCGTCTTCGGGCGTTCCGATGTCTTGAAAACGGCGCTGGTTAATAACCCGAGTGCTCACCTTAGCCAAGGCAGTGGCTCCGCCTAAAGCCTCCTGATATTTATCCAATATTTGCTCAACGCTGGGGGCGTTATCGGCGCTTGGTTGGCAAGGCCACCGTTGTTCGTAAAGACATTGAAAGAACTGCCCTGTTCCCGGCGCGGATTGCGGCGTAGCCCACGTATGGGCTGAGACAGTCTGGGCCTGCAAAGGCGCTGATGCCAGCGCGATCGGCGTGAGCATTAGGCCCACAATCATCATGACTGGCCGGACTGTCCTTCGTGGGGCGTTCATCGATGTTTCTCCTTTTGACGGCCGAAATCTCGTTGGGTTGGAGTGTAGCCGTAACGTGTTGCGAATACATCCCCGACTGCAAGCGCCCTTTGGGGAGTGGGCTAATCTTAGACCAATATGGAGTTGGTTTGTCAACAGAAAAATTTTTGGGCCTCCCAAATGGGAGATCATTCAAACGCCCGATGATTTGGAGGGGACGGTCTCCCCTCCCACATCAATCGCGCGGTTTAGAACCAACCCTTGCAGTACCTTGCCGCGGCAGTCTAATATTGGACCTCAGGCCGCTCGCCTGAAGCTGTAGAGGTCCGCAAAGGTTACACACCTTGCAACGGAAACTCCGAATCTCTGGTTTCGTTATCCGGTGCGAAAGGGATGGATGAACACGCGCAAGACTATCGATGTTGGAGAACTCCTCGAAAGCAATCCATTGAATTGGTTTCATTGGATTATCTTCTTGAATACATGCATGGTCATGTTTATTGAAGGCTACGACATGCAAGTCACGTCGTACGCCGCTCCGGCGATTATAAAGGCATGGCATCTTAACAAGGCGTATTTCGGACCCGTCTTTGGCTTCGGGCTCCTTGGCAACTTATTGGGCGGAACCGTTCTGGGCCATCTCGGCGACCGCTTCGGTCGCAAAAGAGTCATCATAGGCGGTGCGCTTCTCTTCGGCGCCTTTACCTTGGTCGCGGCGTATGCGACTTCGGTCCTGGGACTAGTGACCTTTCGATTTATAGCTGGACTAGGTATAGGCGCTTCGATCCCGGCAGCCATTGCTCTGGCCGTGGAATATGCTCCCGCTCACCGCAAGGCTACAACCATTAGCCTGTTATTCCTGGGTTATACGATGGGTGGGACGCTAGGTGGTTTTGTTGCAGCGCGTCTTATTCCCTTATTTGGTTGGCCGGTTGTCTTTCAGGTGGGCGGAATCGTTCCGATCCTCCTCGCGATTGTTGTTGCTCTTACTCTCCCGGAATCAATCCGGTTCCTTGCGCTCAAGGGAGACCAGCCCGAGCAGACGCTCGCCATTCTGCGTAGATTGAAGACCGATCTACCACTCCAGGAATTGCCTGATCTAATCGTCGCTGAGGAGGTGCACCATGGCTTCCCCGTTAAACACCTATTCACAAATGGGCGAGCGGCGATGACATTGTTGCTCTGGACTGCCTTCGTTTTGAGTCTGCTGGGCCACTACTTCCTTACCAGTTGGCTGCCTACTATCCTGGCAGGCGCTGCTATACCTCTTACGTATGCCATTATTTCAGGCGCTCTTCTCCAGGGCGGCGGCGGAATCGGCGGCTTGCTCATTTGCTGGCTTAGTGACAAGAGAGGCATTCTCTTCATTGCGGCCGCCTATTGTCTCGCTGCTCCTCTGATCGTCCTCTTTCCCAGCGTGCGGGGCTCCTCGCTGTTGGCTCTCTCGTTCTTCGTCGGCTTCTTCTTAGTCGGCGGCCAAATCGGTCTCAACGCAATTGCGGGAACCATGTACCCTACGGATATCCGCTCGACCGGCGTAGGTTGGGCTCTTGGCGTAGGCCGCATCGGCTCCATCCTTGGGCCTATACTTGGCGGCGTCTTAATATCCCGCCATATCCCCCTTCAATCAGTGTTTATCTATACCTCCTTGGTTGTTCTTGCTTGCGCCATTGCAATTTTTATACTTCGTATCTCTGTTACGGCGGCCAAATCGTCCGACTGCCCGGTTAAGGTATCTTGATCTCTCGGTGGACGCCGCTCTATGATTCGCAACCAATTTCGCTTCACGTCTAGAGGGCCCTTGCAGCGGGCATCGAACACGTAGAGGGACACGCACAGCGTGCGTATAAGTAGGGTCATTTCATGCGTATAGGAATCCTCGTCCTCGCCACATTCCTCGCCCTCATTATGCTTGCCTCTGCCTCGTTGATTGGAGGCAGAGGTGTCGCCGCCTCCCAGTCCACGACCGCTCCATCTAAGAGCGCGATGCCGGCCGTTTCCAAACCAATACATCCGGCAAGCCTTGCACAATTGATGCGAGGGACACTATTTGTTGATTCCAACGTGATCTTCGCTGCGCAAGGCAAAAATCCGGCGGACATACCACCGGCGAAAGATCCATCAGCAGCGACGAACCCACTCGAGAGTACCTACGGCGGGTGGCAGGCCGTCCAAAATGCATCGTTGGCGATAGTCGAGACGGCCACCCTGCTTACAGTTCCGGGGCGAGTCTGCTCGAATGGCAGACCCGTGCCCGTCGACAATCCGGACTGGCCCAAACTAGTCCAGGGGCTTCGCGACGCGGGTATGCAATCCTATCAGGCCGCGGAGGCAAAGGACCGCGACAAGATTCTCGATGCGACCGATGCCCTGACTACCGCATGCAGCAACTGTCACACCCGGTACCGCGACAAAGCCAGCCTTGCAGATCGCTGTATGGTGGCAGAGCACATCAGTAATAACGCCGGAATTCCATCACTCTTTCCCGGCCCCCCAGCGGCAGAGAGCGCTCCGATGTCGTCGGCGCACTAAGGCAACCTGGTGCGCGTCGCGTCATATTCTGGGTAACTCAAAAAAACAGTTGCAGACCTTTTCGTTGCAGGCAAACGAGTGTAGTTGATGCTAGGGGAACCAATGAATATGGATGACAGCTTTAATATGGATAACAAACTTGGCGTTCAAGACTTCTCTCGCTGCGGTCGTCCGGCACGCCGCGAATTTATAGCCAGTCTTGCGGCGCTTGCCGCGAGTGCCTTGCTCCCCGAACGCGTCTTCGCGCAGCAACAGGCGGTGCGCGCTCCATTGGGTTGGATTGACGTCCATCATCATTTCGCGCCGCCGGCATACGCAGACATACTGAACCAAAAGGGGCTCACGCCCGAGCCGCTGGTCGGCTGGTCGCCGCAAAAGACTATCGACGACATGGATAGGGCGGGCGTTGTCACGGCGATGAACTCGATCGTCTGTCCGGGCGTGTGGTTTGGAGATGCCGGCCAGGCCCGCAGTTTAGCCCGTGAAGCCAATGAATATGCCGCGAAACTCATGGTGGATTATCCGGGCCGCTTCGGTAACTTCGCCACATTGACTCTGCCCGATATCGACGGCAGCCTGCGCGAGCTGGAGTATGCCCTCGATACCCTGAAAGCGGATGGAATCATGCTCTTTACGAGCTATGGCGACAAGTGGATGGGCGATCCATTTTTCGAGCCCATCCTGGAAGAGCTCAACCGGCGGCAGGCCGTGCTATTCATCCATCCGACCACAAATGCGTGTTGCGCGAATCTGCTCCCTGGCATCTCGTCTGCCAAGATCGAGTACGGAACGGACACGACTCGTGCGATTGTGCGCATGGTGTACAGTGGCGCGGCGAAACGTTACCCAAACATTCGCGTCATCTTCTCGCATGGCGGGGGGACGATGCCATATTTGATCACGCGCTTTGTGAACCTACATGAGAATGCCGACAGGCGACAGCAGCAACAGCCTGATTTTCAGGCCGAGATTGCAAAGTTCTATTACGACACGGCGCAGGCATTCAATGCAATTCCTATGAATGCTCTAAAGCAGGCGGTGCCTATGTCGCAAATCCTCTTCGGCACAGACTACCCATACCGATCCTCGAAGGAAAGCACCATGGGATTGTTGGCGTCCAATGTATTTAGTCCTGAGGAGCTTCAAGCAGTCAAGCGCGGCAATGCCCTTACGCTCTTACCGCGATTACGGAAATGATCCTGCTCGTCGACCGGTCGATGACCTGAAAGACAGGTCAGAGGTAAATATGGTATTAACTTATACCAATCTGGAGCAGTCCAGGTGTATATGCGGGGAAAAGACGATGAAGGGCATGATCAAGGAGTACCTTGACCGGACGATATCGAGACGCCGGTTACTTTCCGGCCTCGGTTCGATGGGTATGGCCGCGATGGCCGCAAAGTCTATGGCAAGTTCGCTCGCGGCCTTTCAGGCTCCGCAGCAAAGCGCGAAAAGAGAGACGGATAGCTCCCCGTGGATGAAGCGTGTGCGAGGCACGGGCGGTAAGCTGTTGATCGAGCAGCTTAAGCAAGCAGGCGTGCAGCATATGTTTGTCGGCTGCAGCGCCCAAGGCGTATCGATCTTCGACGCCCTAGTGGATGAGCCCGACTTCCACATCATCCAGGCGCTGCAGGAAGGCGCGGTGGCGGCGATGGCGGACGGCTACGCCAAGGCTTCCGGCAAGACGCCCTTCTGCTATTGCTCGCCGCGCGGCATTCCCAATTTCATGACCCAGATGTTCAACTCCCATCAGGACAACATACCGATGGTAGTCACGACGGATTACCCGGCGATATCCGAATTGGGAGAGGAGAATGCGGATTACACCGACCATGTCGACGAGATCACTCAGCCGATGACGAAGTGGCATTGGGTGGTGGAGACGACGGAGAAGATTCCCGAGATCACGCGCCGGGCCATGGCTTTCGCCTCGACGCAACCTTGCGGCCCGGTCTTTATGGCGTTTCCCAGCAACACGCTCTCGGGAACCGGGGAAGCGGACGTGATGGACCAGTCCAAGTTCAGCATTTCGATGAAGACCAGGCCGGATCCGGTAGATGTCGAGAGAGCAGCCCGTCTGCTGATCGAAGCGCGCAGCCCATTACTCTACGTGGGCGATGAGATCACGTGGGATGGCGCGCAGAAGGAGGTGCAGGATCTCGCGGAACTGCTTGCGCTTCCGGTCGTGCAACCGGCTGGGAGCCTGGGATGGTCGACACCGTTCCCGACATCGCACCCCTTGTTTTTGGGTGATTATCAGAAAGAGTTCCGCTTCCAGGGCGAAACGGACGTGATGCTGAACCTGGGCGCCAAAATGCCCGTGCGCCATGGTCTCGCTGTGAGCGTCAAAGTGATACAGGTGCGGCAAGATCCGGTCAGTCTGGCCCGTCTCTATCCGACGGAAGTTGCCATGGTGGCCGATCTGAAACTGGCGACCGCCGATTTACTTGTCGCCATCCAGAGCCAGGCTACCACCGCCAGGCTGCAACAGATTCGCGACAGCCGCTATTCCAGGATCACGGAGTTCACCGCGCAGTTGGATGAATTCCAGCAGTCTCTTGCGGCAAAGGCCGCGACACGCCCCGAGGTTAGCCTGGCGCGCACGGCACTCGACCTGGAGGCCGTGCTCGATAAGGAATCTTACTTTGTCGGTGAGCTCAATTCCGCTCGGCCAATCGAGAAATCGAGGCTGATGCGCTTTGGCGGAGACGACAAGCGATATTTGAGCAACACCGGCAGGGCGTTGGGCTGGAGCCTCTCGGCATCGGTCGGGGTCAAGCTGGCGCAACCGAACCGGCCCGTGGTGGCGATGATGGGCGATGGCGCGTTCCTGTTCGGCGGCCCGCAGGGTCTGTGGAGCATGGCGCGCTACAAAGCTCCGGTGACCTCCATCATCTGGAACAACAATAGCTATAACGTGGAACGGACCGGGATGTACAGCAAGGGCGGCCGCCAATTTGAAACCGGCCGCGATATGGTTTGCTACCTGGGCGACCCGGATATTGATTACACGAAGATTGCCGCTGGATTCGGCGTCGAAGCAGAGGCGGTCACCGATGCTGCCTCGCTGCGGCCAGCCCTCGAGCGGGCCAAGCGCGCCAATGTGGAAGGGCGCCCGTATGTCGTGGACCTGCACGCTCCGCGTGAAGGCCCGGGTGCTAGTTCGACGTGGCACCCGGGCTACTCCATCGCGGCTTTGCGGAAGCGGGAGGTCTGAGCATGGCAGACAACGGTATCGACGTGATTCGCAGAGCTTTCCTGAAGAGAAGAGCGTTCCTGAAGATTGGCTGCTTTGCCGGCCTTCTCTTCTGCGCCTCACTCTGTTTCAACAGCCCCCTGTACAGTCAGGAGGAGCGCGGGACGGCGCTGCCGGACGGCGACGGCAAACAACTTACCACCATGGTATGCAGCCAGTGTCACGGATTGAAGGAGATTGAAATCCTTCGCGACGGCCAAAAGGGTTGGCAAGATACTGTAGACAGGATGGTGCTCTATGGAGCGCAGTTATCTCCATCGGAAGCCGATCTCGTCACCCGCTATTTGGCTACGCAACTCGGTCCGGATAAGGGCTTAATTCCGGACAATGGCCCAATGCAGAGCGGCACAACTCCACCCCAGAGCGCGCCAGGAAATGCGACGAAGAAAATCTCTTTGCCGGCGGGTCCGGGGAAGGAGCTAGTGGCAACCCGCTGCGCTCAGTGCCACAATTTGGAGAAAGTGGTAAGTACCACCAGAAGCAACGCAGACTGGGAATCCGTCACCGACAACATGGTGCAACGCGGCATGAAGGCTACGCCCGATGAAGTACGGACGATGATTTCCTATCTACAGGCGAATTTCTCAACAAATACGCCGGCGGACCCTAGGTCCCATACGGCAGCCGATACTAGGTCCCATACACCACCCGACCCTAAGCCCCATATACAAGCTGACCCTCAGGTCCAAGAGCAATCGATCCGTACCGGGAAAGCGGTCTTCTTGCAGAGATGCTTCCAATGCCACTCTGTTCAGCCCGATCAGGTTCGATTCGGGCCGAGCCTATCCGGCGAGATGAGAAAACCTCATCCAAAGATGACTGCGGCGGAAATCCGAATCATTCTGAGAGACGGAAAAGGCAAAATGCCGCCCTTCAAGGACGTCCTCTCGAAAGAGGATACTGACAATCTGCTGGCTTACATTCATAGCTTTTAGATCATCGATCGACGGGTCGCTAACTGGCTCTAGCTAGATTGCAGTCCTGTTCGCTTCCATGATTTTATCGGGTGTAATCGGGAAATGGCGGACACGCTTACCGGTAGCGTTGTAGATGGCGTTGGCAATTGCGGCGGCAGTTCCCGTGATCGAAACTTCCCCGATACCGCGGGCCCCAAGTGGGCTGAACACAGTGTCGGAAATATTGAGCACCGTCACGTCGATCTCACCGATGTCGGAGTTGACTGGCACATGGTATTCGGCAAAGTTTTCATTGACCGTGCGGCCAAATATCGGGTCGATGTGGGCTTCTTCGTGCAGCGCGAAGGACACTCCCCACACGATCCCCCCTACCAGTTGGTTCTTTCCGGTCTTGTCGTTCATCAGAGTGCCTATATCGTAGGTGCCCACCACCCGGCGGACTTTGACCATGCACGTATCGCGATCGACAGCGACCTCGGCGAAGACGGCGCCGAAAGAGTTTGCGGTGTGGGAAGCTCTGTGTTCGCCCGGTTCGGCGCCTGCCGTTGCTTCGACAGGCTTGCCTCCGCCGCGGGCGATCAGATCGACGAAAGACTCACTGCTCGAAGGATCGGATTTGAGGAAGACGCAACCATGGCCGGCTCCGAGGTCCTCGGGCTTCCTACCGTAAAGGGAAGATTGGGCGTCCCCAGTGGCCAGGTTGAACAGTTGAAGCAGCGCCTGACGAGCGGCCGCGTGGACCGCCGGGCAAACGCTGGCTGCTGTCTGTGACCCAGTCGACCCTGGAGCCTTGGGAAGCGTCGAATCGCCCAGCTTCACTTCAACCAGCGCCGGATCCAGACCGAGCGCCGCGGCCGCCGTATCCGCCATGATCGTGTAGGTACCGGTGCCGAGGTCCTGGGTCCCGGAGGTCACAAGGGCATGACCGTTTGGAAGCACGCGTACCATCGCCTGGGCGGCAGAGCGGTTGGCGCGGCGGGTTGCTGTGGCCATCCCATAACCGATCAGTTCGTTTCCTTTCAGCCTCTGGCCGGGAGTTGGATTGCGGCGCGACCACCCGAACCGCTCGGCAGCCTGCTCGTAGCACTCGCGAAGGTGCTTGGACGTAAATGGGAGGTCTTTGCTCTCATCTCTTTCCGCATAGTTGACCAGACGCAGCTGGATAGGATCGATCTTGAGTTCGATGGCCAACTCGTCCAGGGCGGACTCCAAGGCAGCGGTCCCGCTGGCCTCGCCCGGCCCCCGCATATTCGTGGCGACCCCAAGATTCATGTCGACTAGCCGATGCGTGGTGACGTTCGATTCGCTCGAGTAGAGCATCCGGGTCTGCACCGCGCATCCCTCCAGAAAATCCTCCATGACCGAGGCGTGCAGGATCACATCATGCCGGACCGCGAGTAGCTTGCCGTCGGCGGCGGCGCCCAGCCGGATCTTCTGGACCGTGGCAGGCCGGCCGCCCACCGGTCCGAACATCTGGCTTCGATCGAGCCCGAGTTTGACCGGTCTTCCCACCACCTTCGCGGCCATAGCCGCGAGAATTACGTGCGACCACGTGGTACCCTTGCTGCCAAATCCGCCCCCTGTGTAGGGACACTGGACGCGAACGTTCTCGACGGGCATGCCGAGAACCGTCGCGACCGTCTGCCTGTCTCCGCTGATGAACTGCGTGGAGTCGTAGAGGTTGAGTTTTTCACCCTCCCACCAGGCGAGGGTCGAGTGCGGCTCCATGCTGTTGTGGTTCTGGATTGGCGTGGTGTACGTCACCTCGAGGCTCACCGCCGCCTTGGCCATGGAGGCCTCGAAATCACCGCGGCTCGAATCGGCGGGATCATGGCCGGCTTGCTTGATCGGACGCGCTTCCCCAAGCCTCCCCATGAAATCGAGCTTCGCGGGTTGGGGGTGGTAGGTGATCCGGAGCAGGGTCGCTGCCTGCCGCGCGCCGTCGAGACTCGTTGCGACCACGACGGCGATCGGCTGGCCGTTGTAATGGACCTCGGTATCCTGCAGGATGCTGAGGCTGTGATGGCCCGGCGCATCTGCACGGATCTCCGGAAGCCTGGGAGCATTGAACGGCGTGAGGACCGCAAGAACGCCATAAGCGCGTTCCGCCGCGACGCTGCCGATCGACGCAATGCTGCCATTCGGAATCGTGCTCTGGACAATGAACGCGTGGACTGTTCCCGGAACCGCGAACTCCATTGCGTACTTAGCCGTGCCCGTGACCTTCGCGCGGCCATCATAACGCTCGTTCAGCTGGCGGACTCGCGACCGGACATCGTCTTCCTTCTTCGGGGCCTGGGTCGTCATGGATTGTTGCTTCGCGCCTCTTCGTTCGAGAAGGTAAACACTTTGCAATCCTCAATGAGCATGAGAATTCTTGGGGTGTGCAGGGCTCGGTCCGTCACGATGAACTCGGCAGGTGGCAATATCAAGAGTGCTTCCCGCTACCGATCACACAAACACTATTACACTGCTTAAGGTCTTATTATAGACCTTAGTATGCTATCGGATTAACAGGCTTGGTCGCCGAAGAAGAGAGCTTCCTCGACGGATCGGGCATCCTGGCAACCCGATGCCACGGCCAAAGGAAGCTAGATGAACCCTACCAGGCACTGGCCTGTGATCGTTGTCGGCGCCGGACCTACCGGCCTCGTAACGGCCAATCTGCTTGCGTTCTACGGCGTTCCTGTCCTATTGGTCGAGCGCAACGCATCGACCGTCGGCGAACCCCGAGCCGTCTCTATCGACGACGAATCCCTAAGGACCGTGCAGACCTTCGGCGCCGTTCAGCAGGTCCTCTCGAAGGTCGTGCTCGGCTACGGCTCTGAGTACTACTCCGCATCGGGCCGCCAGTTCCTCCAGGTCAAGCCGACCACCCAGGACTACGGCTATCCAAAGCGCAATGCGTTCCGGCAGCCCATTTTCGAAGCGCAACTCGCCACGCACCTCGCCACGCAAACCTGCGCCGAGACATGGTTCAACGCCGAACTGATCGGCCTCACCCAGGATGCGGAGCGGGTCACGCTGCGCATTCGGCGCTCCGACCAATCGGAGATCGAGGTCACCAGCTCGTACCTGGTCGGCTGTGATGGCGCGCGCAGCTTCGTTCGTGAGCACCTCGGCATTCGGCTCAGCGGATCCACCTTCCGCGAGCGCTGGCTGATCGTCGATCTCGAACGCAGCGCCGATTCCACCCGCGATACCAAAGTCTTCTGCAATCCGCGCCGTCCCTGCATCACTCTGCCAGGCTCCGAGGGCACGCGGCGCTACGAATTCATGTTGCACGAGCACGAAACTGAAGCCTGGGCCACCGCTCCGGAAAGCGTCGCGCGCCTGCTCCGCGCCTATGGACCCGACGATCGAAGCCCCATCCTCCGAACCGCGGTGTACACCTTCCATGCGCGCGTCGCGGACCGTTGGAGCGACGGCCGGATCTTTCTCGTCGGAGACGCCGCGCATCTATCTCCCCCCTTCGCCGGCCAGGGCATGAACAGCGGCATCCGCGACGCACACAATATCGCGTGGAAGTTGGCTGCGGTCGTCACCCGCCAACTCGACCCAAAACTGCTTGAGACCTACGAACAGGAGCGCCGCAACCATGCCTGGCAGATGATTATGCTCGCCCTGCGCATGGGCCGGGTCATGATGCCCCGCAGTCGCGCCGCCGCTGCGCTGATGCAGGCCGCCTTCCGCGGGTTACGCTTCTGCCCGCCCGCACGCGACTACTTCGGTCAGATGAAGTACAAGCCGAAGCCATACTTTCGCGCAGGGTTTTTATCGCGCGAGGGCCTGCCCGCGTCGGCCACAAAGCTCATTGGCCGCCTCTTCCCGCAGCCGGCGGTCACCTCCCCAGCCGGTCCAGTTCTTCTCGACGACGTGCTGGGTCCAGGCTTCGCGCTGGTAACCTTGCCGAGCACACCAGCCGCGACATTCTCCCAACTTCCATCTGAGTTTGGGGCGTCGCAACACATTCGCCGCGTGGCCATCGTGCATCCTGGCGCACCGGCTGAAGTTCCCAACCGGGTCCTCCGCGTGGAGGTCCCCGCCGACAGCGTCTTGAGCGCTCTCGCTCAGCTTCCGCGCGGCTTTCTCTTGCTCCGCCCGGATCGCTACATAGCGGCCTTTCTTCCCGCCAATCAGCTCGAGCAAGCGCGCGAACGCATCGAGCGGCTCTTCGCTGCAACCAGTGAGGAGCCACGCAACTCGATCGATTCTTCGTCTGCTAGACACGGCCTTTTGAAATCGATAGAGTGCTCATCATGTTGATCTGCAGACCCGCGGCGCTCTTCGCCGCGATCATGGGATTGGTGCTGCTGCCCGCGCCCGCGAGTGGGCCCATTTCAGATCCCGCGACGCTTCAGGCTAATCCTCAGGACGCAGCCGTCCCCGATGCCAACGCCGTGGCCCAAGACAACGCCGTAGCCCCGGACACTGATGAACAACGGATCGACGATCTCGTCATCGCCAATCACATCCTCTTCGATCAGGGTGTGCTCGATGCCTACGGGCATGTCAGCGTGCGTTCGGTTCGCAACCCAAGTCACTATTTTCTCTCTCGATCGCGCGCCCCCGGACTCGTCACCAAGGCCGACATCATGGAGTTCGATCAGGACAGCAATCCCATCGATCAGCGCGGTCGTCCGATGTACAGCGAGCGTTTTATTCACGGCGAGATCTATCGCGCCCGGCCCGACGCGCAGGCCGTCGTACACTGCCACTCCCCGGCCGTCATTCCGTTCGGCGTGACCGGCGTTCCGCTTCGTCCCATCATCCACATGGCCGGCTTCCTTCCACAGCGCGTCCCAACCTTCGAAATTCGAGATGTGGAGGGTCCCGGCAACGGCATGCTGGTACAAAACAAGACCACCGGAGCGGCAGTTGCCAGAGCGCTCGGCCCCTCCTCGGTCGTGCTGATGCGAGGTCACGGAATGGCTGTCGTTGGACCGAGTGTTCGACATGCGGTGTTCCGCGCCATCTATACGCAACTCAACGCGCAAGTCGAACTTGAGTCCTTGAAGCTGGGTCAGGTTGTGTTCCTCAACCCTGTTGAAGCAGCTAAAGTTGATGTCGTGAATGAAGGCTCTCTCTTATCGGCAAACCCAAGGCAGTGGCGTCTATGGCAGGCTCAGGCAGAAGCTCATTCGGGGCGACACGATCCCGGCACAGCAAAATGATTGAAATTCGATTGGTTGCGCTCCGTGATTAATCCCTCTTCGTCGGATGATGAGGTCCAAGCATCTTTGAGCATACCTTTCATCGCTCTTTCTCCGTAAACTGCAAATACTCAAGCTCTCTTCGCATTGGTATAACTTAATACCTTGACAGGGAAGGTTCGACCGCCGTATAACTCCGTACGAAGAGAAAGTTACAATCGGGAATTCCAGGTCATACGTGGGCGCAAGCCTTGATGGGCGCGAATTTCCTGAAAGGTTCCTGGCTGTGCCAAAGAAGTTGTCATTGGATCGTCGCAAATTCTTGAGGGGCGCTGCCGGGGGCATGACGGGTCTGATTGCAGGCCAGGCCCTGGCCAATCCTACGCCGCCCGTTCGCGCGCAATCAGCCTCTAAACCGATACCACCCCAGGAACTAGATCCGCCAGACGTCGATGTTCTGACAGAGGGTAAGTCCGGGTCCGATTTCATGGTCGATGTGCTTAAGTCCCTGGGCTTGGAATATATCGCTTCCAATCCGGGCTCGTCGTTTCGCGGACTACAGGAATCGATCGTCAACTACGGTGGCAATGTAGCCCCGGAATTCATCACCTGCTGCCATGAAGAGTCGGCGGCAGCCATGGCTCATGGCTATTCGAAGATCGAAGGCAAGCCCATGGGCGTGCTCGTGCACAGCGATGTTGGCCTGCAACATGCGTCGATGGCAATCTTCAACGCTTACTGCGACCGCGTTCCAATGTATGTGATCGCAGGCAACACACTGGATGCAACCCAGCGGCGCCCAGGAGTTGAATGGGACCACAGTGTCGAGGATGCCGCGGCTTTGGTTCGCGACTTTGTGAAATGGGACGACCTCCCCATCTCTCTTCCCCACTTCGCCGAATCCGCTGTGCGCGCCTACAAGATCGCAATGACAACCCCGACGATGCCTGTGCTCTTGGTGGCGGATGCCGGGCTGCAGGAAGACCCGATCGCGCCCGATGCTACATTACGCATCCCCAGGCTAGTGACCGCTATGCCGCCACAGGGTGACTCGGCGTCAGTGGCAGCAGCGGCGAAACTGCTCGTTACAGCGGAAAATCCAGTCATTATCGCCGGCCGTGCCGCCCGCACCGCTGCCGGAATGGCACACCTGATCGAACTTGCGGAAGCATTCCATGCCCCGGTCATCGACCAGGGCATGCGCATGAACTTTCCGACCCGGCATCCACTGAACCAGACCGAAAGCGGACGTGCGCTCATCGCCTCCGCTGATGTTATTTTAGGTCTTGAGCTGACGGACTTCTGGGGCACGGTCCACTCCTATCGCGATCAGCTGCACCGCACATCCAAATCTGTCATCCAGAACAATGGGAAGTTGATCAGCATCAGTGCCGGCAATCTATATGTCAAGGGAAACTATCAGGACCTACAGCGTTATCCGGAAGTCGATCTGGACATCGCCGCCGACGCGGAAACAACTCTTCCCTCGCTCACGGAGGCTGTCAGAAGCTTAATCACCAACGATCGCAAGAAAGTTTTTCAGGACCGAGGCAGCAAGTTCGCGGCCGAACATCAAAAAGCATGGGACAGAGCGCGCTCCGAAGCAACCTACGGCTGGGACTCGAGCCCGATCACCACCGCCCGTTTATCCAGTGAGTTGTGGGCCCAAATCCAGTCTGAGGATTGGTCGCTCGTGTCATCGGTAAATCCTGCAAGCCGTTGGCCGCTTCGACTCTGGTCTTTTGACAAATATTATCAATACATCGGCGGCTCCGGCGGAGAAGGCCAGGGTTACACCGCGCCGGCGGCGGCAGGGGCTGCCCTCGCGAATAAAAAGTACGGCAGAATCTCAGTCAGCATTCAGGGAGATGGTGACCTGATGTATGCTCCGGGTATTTTGTGGACCATGGCTCATCACCATCTTCCGCTTCTATCCGTCGTGCATAACAATCGCGCATACCATCAGGAACTGATGCACGTGCAGCGTATGGCCTGCCGCCACAACCGTGGCATCACCCGCGCCACCATTGGGACTACGCTTCAGGACCCCAACATCGACTACGCGAAAGTGGCGCAAGGCATGGGCGTTTACGCCGAAGGCCCGATCACAGATCCAAAGGATCTCGGTCCCGCCATCCGCCGCGCGATCGCGGTGGTAAAGCGCGGGGAACCCGCTTTACTCGATGTTGTTTCGGAGCCTCGCTGACGGAGCACTAAACGGTGCTAACGATTAGGCCGGGTGCAATCGTCAGCCTAACTCTCACACCCATGATTCCATGAGAAGCTACTGATGCAGGAGAGGAATGGTCTTCCATGACAGAGGTTGCGGCACAGACTGCAGGAACGCATACATCTCCGCCAACTCTTCGTCGGATACGACCTTCTGAGTGTAGGGCGGCATTTCGCCGGTAGGGTGACGTACATAACTAACGAAAGCGGAAAGCGGGATCTGCGGGGGGCCGATCCTTGCTCCGGTTGGTCTCGCACCCTGACCATGACTTAGGTGACATTCGTAGCACCCGTCCTTCGTGTAGAGTCGTTGGCCGTCTTTTGTGTTCGTCGAAATGGAAACTCCGTGCTCGATCGGAGATGCCGCGGACTGCAAAAACGCGTATACGTCGGCTAGTTCCTGGTCCGATACTCGCCGAGCGCCATACGCCGGCATCTGACCCTTGGGTTTACGCACCAACTGAATGAAGCTTGGTAACGAAAGAGCCGTAGAAGCGAGCGGCGGCACGCCGTTTGCGCCTGTTGCCGATAAGCCTTCGCCTTGGGAGCCATGGCATTTATCGCAAGTCTGGCTTCTAAAGACTTTCTCTCCATTTCTTGGGTTTCCGGAAGAAGGGACACTCGAATCCCTGCCCGCACCTATTGTCTGCGCGCTGCTGGACTGAACCGTAGGCGACGTGGCCGCGATCGTAGCCAAAATGAGGAAAGCCGCCACTCGCGACACGTGCAGTAGATGAAAGCACTGCGCGCATTTCGGTCGCTGTGCTGACGTTCTCACAGACGAGCTTTTGAAGTTCCCTATTAGGGACATATTAGATCGCCCTCCCAATAATATTTATTGCCCCAGAAACATTCTTGGTTGCCTTTTCACACCTAAACTTTAGCGATGACTAGCCGCACCTAGACCCAGCGCACCCCGATCGTAAACAATTTTGCCGCCGACGATCGTGAGTACGGAATTGATGCCCTTAATCGCCTCATCTGGTACACGATCCTGATCTAGAAAATCATCGCTCAGCACCACCAGATCGGCTAACTTACCGTCTTCAATAGATCCAAGCTTATCCTCTTCTTTTGTAAACCAAGGCTGGTTAGCCGTATACATACGAAGTGCCTGCATACGAGTCAGTGTCTGTCCGGCCGCCACGATTTGGCCGGCACTATTCTTTCCTGTCACCATGTAGTAGATGTGAGGCCATGGATCCAGCGCGGAGACCGTACCTCCATCGCTTCCGTATCCCACATGAATGCCGCTCTCAACCAGCATACGGAACGGCGGTATATCCTTGGCGGAAACCCTGGGCGGCGTACTCGGCGTATACCGGGCACCGGCGGCACTGACACCGACACCCATCGCCTGCAATCGATGCAGAGTCTCCAGATCAATCCCTGGAACGTGGGCTAGACACCAGCGAAGCGGGGCGAGAGGAATCTCTTTATTGATTTCTTCCCAAACATCCGCGAATTTCTTCTCATCCTCAATCCCCGCACCATGTTGATCGTAAGCCCAGCCGTTTTGCGCCACCAATCGGGCAGCGCGCTGGTAGACTTCCGGCGATGAATTCGGGGTGAGCGGAAATGGCCCACCAGAAATGCGCTCACCCATTCCAGATACTTTTAGCCAGTCATCCCCAAAGTCCCGAAATTGATTATTGATTCGGGCTTTCAGAAAGGGAAGCTCTGGGGTTAAGTCCTGCATATAGAAAAAAATACGCAGTCGCATCAACATCTTACCCTCGCGATCAAGGGCGAGGAAGTGGTCATAACCGGTGAACGGGTTTAGGTTATGAGTTCCATCTACGATCTCAGCCAGGCCCTGCGCTCCCAGTGTATCAAGTGGCCACGTCCCACCTTTATCATCGGACATCGTGAGACCCACGCTGGCTGCGTATGCCATTACATCGATCGCACCGCGCTTCTTATCCGCAAATGTTTGGAGTGACTCAAGAGCGTTGTAAGCGGCAAATGTCGGCACATTCGCCGGAATAGCGCCATCAGATCCTACCTTGATCCCTCTTGCCTCGAAGAAAGCTCTTCCCTTGCTGTTCGTCGCCGCGGGCCCATTGAATCCAGTTTGAACATAAACGGGGTTGTTCGGTGCTGCGGCGTCAAGGTCGGATTGTGTAGGCATCCGTTTCTCGGCAAATTGTTCCGGGCTCCATCCGCCCACGGACGTGATCCACTCGTCCGGCATCAGACTCGCAGCCTTATTGTGAATCAACTGTTCCACTTCCCCAATTGAAGACGGAAGATCGAACCGCACATCATGACCCGGGCGCAATGACGTAACCACTATATGATTGTGACTGTCGATCAGGCCGGGGATTACCGTGCGACCTTTCAGATCGATAAGCCGCGCGCAACCGTTATGCTTCGGGATACCGTGACCGACGCCTACTGCCGCAATTCGATCGCCCTCAATCGTTACCGACGAGGCGATCGTATCGCGCTGATCCATCGTTACGATCTTACCGTTGTAGAGCAGTGTCGCATTGCAGTCCTGGGCTCGCGCCAGCATGCTTGGCGCTGAACTAGCCAGCGCAACAATACAAAGGAACGAATTCCGCGGAAATTTCAGCACAAGATCGAATCCTCAGCGAAACAACCCTATGCTGATCCGGCATTCTGTAACCGCGGAAGGAGTCTAAGTGCGTTCCTCCGCTTTATCGCTTCGAGTTCACTAGAGTCGAATACCTTCGATGCTATCAATCCCTTTGTGTTTTCGATGGACGAACGATAGGGATAATCCGTCCCGAAGAGAATTTGGGATACAGGTACTACATGTTTAAGCGCCGTCATAGGAACCGGATTGAAGGTTTGTGCGGTGTCATAGTAGAACCTGGAAACTTCGGCCTGGAAATCGTACTGCTCCCCATTTTCGCCGTGAGAACGAGAGACCCGGTTCACAAACCTTCCGATCAGATATGGCATTGTTCCGCCGCCATGGGAGAAAGTCATTCGAATATTCGGGTAGCGTTTCGCCGAACCGCTGTACACCATCCGCACGATTGCGCGAGTTGTATCCGTTCCGTACTCGATTTCAGCAGATGATATGCCCGGAAGCAGGTCCACGCAGCACTTATTCGTCGTCGGGTGAGTGAACACCACTGCATTGCGCCGATTGAGCTCTTCGAAAATGGGTGCGAAAAATGGATCACCGAGCCACTTGTTATCGTAGCTCGTTTGTAGCATGATACCGTCGGCCTTCAGAACGTCCAATGCATACTCTATCTCGCGCAAGCTCCCTTCAATGTCCGGCAGCGTTAAGGTGGCGAAGCTGCCGAACCGGCCGGGATAATCCGCAACCAGTTTGGCGGCGTACTCATTGCATTCGCGGGCAAGGCGTCGAGCCTGGTCAGGATCTCCAAACGAGACTCCCGGCACAACAATAGAATTCATTGCAATCCCTACACCCCCTTGATCCATGTCTTCGATCGTCTTCTGAATTGACCAGCCGACCATGGGCCTGGGAAGAAGATCCTTTTTTACCAGGGCGTCTTCGTACGCTGGCGGCGAAAAATGGTGGTGTATGTCAATCCAGTTCGAAGAAACTCCCTTAGCTGCCGGTGACGGCTGGGCCCATACATTTGCAGGAAGAAGTGTGCTTGCGCCAAGCGCCGCCAGCTTGGCCATAAACTCTCGCCGGGGGAGATCGTTACGGCGAGAGCCCTCGTCTTCGAAGCCGAACCTGTCATGCATTCAATTAGATCCTCAGGATAGATTGGGACTCACCCTGCGTGGAACACAGGTACCTGTACCCTGCAGGGGTGAATGGTTACTGGATCGCGTCGCTAGAATATGAACTTCACTGCAAACTGGATCTCCCGTGAAGGCGTATTCGTTGAGATAAGACCCGTGAAGCTCGGCTGTTCCACCGTGTCTCCCACGCTTCCAGTCAAAAAGCCGCCATTCTGTGCAGGTCCGAAGTTCGCATGATTCAAGATATTGAATATCTCCGTTCGGAACTGCACCCTGCCAGCGTCACCGAGCAGCCGCCACGCCGTATCCTTATTTAGCGAGAAATCCCAAGTCGCCAAACCCGGCTCCCTCAATGTATTCCTGCTTACATTCCCAATCGTCCCGACTGGTTGCAGGGCAAACATGTTTGGATTGAACCATTGCTGAACGCTGTGAGTAATAACGGTCTTCGGGTTATAGACCACAGGGTTATACGGAATGCACCCCGCAGAATTGGCGGGACACGTCGTTAAGCCGGCAGCTACGGCTGCTGCCGTAACAACGGCTATGTTCGCGTTCGTGACTAAACTGGGCCGTTCAAGTCCGCCGTTCGTGCCTGCAAGGCCGGCTTGCTCACGATCGGCCCCTAGCTCGGGCGAAAACGGAACGCCCGTTTGTATCGTAACGATGCTTCCCGTCCACCATCCATTCAAGAACTTCGCGGCGACTTCTCGCTGGGTGAAGTTCGGGAAGTGATAGAGAGCGTTGACGTGCAAGTTGTGCTTTATGTCGAAATTCCCTGGCCCGTAGTCCACCAGCGGATTGAAGGGATCTTCGTAGGTATTCGTCTGACTGCCGCTGGTATCGGAATTCGAAAGTCCCTCGGTATCGTCCAACAGTTTGCTGTAGGTGTATGCGATCTGGAACTGCACGCCATGGTTCAGCTTCTTCGTCATATTCACTTCGAGAGCGTTATACCAGGACACGCCTACGGAATTGAACAATGAAAAATTGGTAAAGAAAGGATTCAGCCTCGGGGTCTGCGCTAATGCCGCTCCCCAGACGGGCATTGAGCCGGGGACAACGGTGGTACCCGGAAATTTGGGATAAAGGGCCGTGGGCCCCGTAGGACATCCCTGCGGCACAAACGAGTTGGAGGTGGGGCAGTCCGGGTTCGCCTCATCGGCAGGCTGCCATAGATGTAATCCACGGGAGCCCGCATAGGCCACGTTCAACAACATATTCCATGGCAGTTGCCGCTCGATCGCCAAATTGTAATCCAGCATACGGGGCGACTTATAGTTGTAGTTTGCGCTTGTGGGCGCTGTTCCTTGAATGCCGCCGGTAGTCGGAGGTATTGGAAACGGAAGAGCAAGTTTAGATGGCGCGCCGGGTGACGTAGGAGTTTCTGTGTAGCTGATGGCATATGGCGGCATTCCGAGCCCTTCCAACTGAAAGAGGGCGCCGATGTTGGCAAGGTCGTAAAGAATCGCGAAGCCGCCCTTGAGCGATGTCGTACCATTTCCCATGACGTCCCACGCAAAGCCGACCCGCGGGCTGACATCACTATGTGTTGGATTTCCAACCATTGGACCAAGGGTATAGTTGTCGCTGTAGGGCGGATCGACGAAGTAGGACTGACGCCCGTTCTTTTCGTTCGGCTGTGTAGCGAACTCATAGCGCAGGCCCAGGTTCAGGGTGAGCCGCGGCGCTATTCGATACTCGTCTTCTCCATAGAATCCAATGGTGTCGAACAGCATGTCCTTCAAGCTATTAAACCCAGGAGCAAAGGTCGTATAGCTTCGGTATTTTCCGTTAAGGAAGGCATTCAGATTGCTGAAGGTTATGCTCCCCTTTGCCCCGATCCCCTGGTTGGCGTACTGGTTATAGTGGTTGATCAGGGTTCCGAACCTGAGAGCGTGCTTTCCTTTGGTCAGAAAAAGATCGTCATCGATGCTGATGACATCCTGGGTGTCGTTGATGGCCGAGTAGGAGGTATCGCTGAAATTCGCGATGGAACTGATGTTGATGGGACAGATGGGTTCACCGTTAATGCAAGAGTATTGGGGACCCGTCAACTGACTCGCGTAAGGGTTCGAGGCGGAGGGCGTTGAGTCCAGGACACGCGAACGGCTGAGGGAAACGCGGCCCGAATTCAGCAGCGCCGGAGAGAAGATGTGGTTCTCGGCCAGAGTAAGATACTGCTGCCTTTCGACGAAACCGTAGTCGAACTCCGAGAATATCTTAGGATAAGTCTCGTTGGTGTTATCCAAGGTATAACGCCCAAACATTGTGTCCTTGCCATTGTTCGAAATCGTATGGTCGATGCGCCCTTGCACGTAGTCCTCGTGAGTCCGCTCCGTGCTTAGATAGGTGAACTGATTTCCAGGCAGGTTCGGGTTCGGCCAAAGCGCAAGCAATGGCTGGATCGGCGCCCACACGGTCTCCGTCGCTCCGGGTGCCAACGTGGAATCGCAGGCATTCGTCTCAGTTTCAACTCCACCGACTATCGGAGTGTGGCACGCTGCGGGAATGGTGGGGGTCACGCCCACATTGGGGGGATTGGACAACACTTCTCGAAAACCTTCATAGGTGGCATAGAAAAATGTCTTGTCCTTTTGGATAGGGCCCCCCAGGGATCCTCCAAACTGGTTCCTCGCGAATGGAGCGACGCGACGGCCTCCACCTCGGGTGCTTGTGGGCAGTGTGTACAAATCGTCGAAGTAATTGCGGGCGTCCAGGACGCTGTTGCGCAGATATTCGAACGCATCGCCGTGGAATTGGTTCGTGCCGCTCTTGGTGACGATTGCCGTCTGGCTGCCCATGACTAGCCCATACTCCGCGCTGAACGTGTTCGTCATCACCCGGTATTCGCTAATTCCATCCATCCCGAGCGAGAGGCCCGAGATCGATGAGGCGCTGGCGGCTTCAATATTCCCCATGATGGCGCCGTCGAGCGTATACATGTTGGAGCGTATGGGTGCGCCATTGCTGCTAAAGAACGTCCCAAACAGAGCATTCGTGCCGAAATTGTTGTTCTGGAATTGAGTGATTCCGGGTTGCAGCAACGTGAGGTCGGTGAAATTCCGGCCATTGAGCGGTAGCTCGACGATCTGTTTGTTGTCGACGATGTGACCTAGCGAACTGGTGGTCGTGTCCACCCGGTCTTCATCTGCCTGGACGATCATTGTCTCCTGGGTCGCGCCGACCTGGAGGGCGAAATTCGCGACGGCTTCTTGACCAACATCCAGCGTCAGACCCGTCTGGCTCTCGGTCTTGAAGCCCTTTACCTCTGCCTCCACTTTGTAACGTCCGGTGGGAAGCGCCACGAAGCTGTATGCTCCGTCGTCCTTGGTCACCGCTGTCCGTCTGTAATTGGAATCCTCGTTGACGATCGTGACCGTCGCGTTTGGAATCACCAGACCTGCCGGATCTCGCACGACTCCCGAGACCGTCCCGGTCGGCGCGACTTGTGCAAACAAGGGAAAGGCCGCGAGCAGCAACGTTAGCGCTAATAGCCAACTGACACTCAATCTGACACTCAATTTGTTCTTGCCACTAAGCAGGGGGACGTTCATCGTCTTTCCTTTTTCCTTCGAAAATCGAATTTGCAACATTCAAACCGGTTCTGGGCCTGTATTTAGACGGAGCTTTAAGTCCCTGCTATTCCCCGCATTCAAGTTTCACGATGATCTAGACTTCATTTTCATTGGCGGCCTAATATTAGACCGATAGAAAAGTTTGTCAAGGAGAAATTTACTGCCTCACGTGCGCAATCGGATTGCAGCCGTTTCGTCTCGTTGAAGTGTGAGGCCGGCTTGAATCCAGCAGCACACGCTCCGTTGTCATACAGCAGCGGACTTCGACCGGTATGGGTTGCGGCCTCGGATCGCGTAGCTCAACACGATTGCCAGAACAGCCAATAGAGCCGGGATGGCGCCTGCAAAGAATATCTGTCGCAGAGACCACTCACGGGAGATCATGATTCCACCGAGAACCGGCCCTACAATCGAACCCAGCCGTCCGACTCCCAAAGCCCACCCGATACCTGTCGATCGGATCGATGTCGGATAAAACGTCGCCGAGAGAGCGTTCAGCCCGGCCTGCGCCCCCTGGATGAACCATCCCAATACGAACGTAATCGCCATCATCAGGGCGAGCGACGAAGTAAACCCTAACGATCCGATCAGAAGCAGGGACAGGGAGAACTCGGCTAGCAGCGCAACGGAGTTGCCGCATGCGTTCATCACTCGTCCCTGTACCAAGGAGCCAGCGATTCCTCCAAGGCTGAAGACTGAGACTGCCAGGATACCCGCCGAAGCCGGCATGTGAGTTTGGCGGAGCAACGCGGGCAACCAATTGATGATGAAATACAACATCAACAGGTTCATAAAAAAGGGGACCCAAAGCAAAGCCGTTCCCACGCCGCGGCTTTCGGCAAACAGGTGCATCAGTGAATTTCCCTGGAGCCGCTCGTCTTCTCTCGATACGGAGAAATCTACCTCTGCTGGCGAAATTTCCGGCGCGATGTGCGACAGAATCTTCTCAATCGCGCCGCGGTCGCCACCCCTCACGCTTAGGAATCGAATGGATTCGGGGAGCGCCTTGATCAGAGACAGCGCAACTGCTAAAGGCACGATTCCGCCAGCGTAAAAGACCGATTGCCACCCCCAAAGGGGAAGCATCACCGAACTCAGCAGCCCCCCAAGCAGGGCACCGAGAGGCATGCCACAAAAGAGCATGGTTACGAGAACCTGCTGCAGCCTCTTCGGGGCATATTCCGTTGTGAGAGCGACCACGTTGGGTATCGCGCCGCCTAAGCCTAGCCCAGCCAGGAAGCGAAAGGCCACTAATTCATCAAAGGTAGTAGCGCGAGCCGTGGCGATGGAAAACGTCGCAAAGGTAAGCGTCGAAAGAACGATCGGCCCCTTGCGGCCGACGCGATCCGCAAGCGGTCCGGCGACCAGAGAGGAGAGTGTCAATCCGATCAGAGCGGCCGCGAATACGGGCCCGAAGGTATGGACCGAAACTTGGAGAGAATCGGCCATGGAAGGCGCGAGGAAGCCGATGCTCTGTGTAGCGAAACCGTCAAGTACCAGTACCAAGGCGCACAGCAAGATAGTGATCGACTGAAAGCGGCTTAGAGGCCGCTCGTCAATGATTTCACTTATCCTCAATGCCTGATTCGCAGTCGCCATTCACGATCCTTACTGTTGCTGACGGCTCGACGTTATGGTTTGAACTTATACCTTCGGCGGATCGCGAATGTCAATCGAACAAAGGAATCTCATAAGCGTATCTTTGCTTGAGGCAGACCTGCTTGAGAAGGGCCGAAACCCTTCTCAAGCAGAAATTATTTGGTCTGAGGTATTACCTCATGGTATAGTGCCAGCTGTCGAGCAGGGTGGCCTACAGAAGCCTGTAAGACTCATCCATCCGATTTTGGTTCTCAAAGCGCCGCAGGAGGGACGTCATGTCGGCCGTTCAGCTTTCCATGGCAATCAACAGGTACGACCATGTAGCCGATCTGGTAAGCGGCCGCGTTCGCCCCGAAGGCATCGACCTCACGGCAATGGAACTGCCTATCGAAGAGATCTTTTTTCGCATGTTCTCTTTCGCGGAATGGGACGTCTCCGAGTTTTCCATGGCGATGTACGTGTCTCTGGTTGGCACAGGCGCGGCCCAATTCAGTGCCATCCCTGTCTTCCCTTCCCGCGTCTTCCGCCAGTCGGCCATTTATGTCGCTACGGGCGCTGCTATCCGGGGTCCTGAAGATCTGGCCGGCCGGCGCATCGGCGTACCGGAGTGGGTGCAGACCGCCGGGATCTATGCTCGCGCGATTCTCCAACACCAATGTGGCCTTCGTCTCGCCGACATCCATTGGGTGCAGGCCGGCGTGAACCAGGCGGGGCGGGTTGAAAAGGTAATTCCATCGCTTCCCGATGGAGTCGAAATTGAGCAGGTCCGGGACAAGTCGCTCAATGAGATGTTATTGGCGGGTGAGCTTGATGCCATCATCTCCGCGCGCGAACCTGCCAGCTTCCTAGCTCGTGATCCGCGAATCGCGCGGCTGTGGCCTGACTACCGTTCCATCGAGGAAAGCTACTTTCGGGAGACAGGCATATTTCCGATTATGCATGTCATGGTGATCAAGAAGGAGGCGCTGATCCGGCACCCCTGGATTGCGATGAACCTTCTTCGCGCATTCGAGGAAGCGAAGGCAAACAGCCTCAAGCGCCTCTCCGGCATTGTCCATTCGCCGATCCCGATACCCTGGTTGCAAGATGCGTTTGAACGTGCCGCCAGTGTCCTCGGCGAGGATTTTTGGCCCTACGGAATCGACGCCAACCGGCGTACTCTCGAGTCGTTCCTGCAATTCTGCGTCGAACAGGGAGTCACTCAGCGCACCCTCACGGTTGAAGAGTTGTTTCCACGCGAAGTCAGCAAAGTGTTCAAAGTATGACGCTCAGCCCCCCGCATCAAGCCCGTCTCATCCTCAGCTATTGCAAACCTCCACACTCGACAAAATGCCGCCGCTCGACCCAGAGCCCACCGCCTCATCACCCGTGAGCAACGGAAAGCGATGCACTCCAGGCGCACCGCCTTCCGCGGCTACTTCCTACTCCCGCTTCCTGATCCCGCCGCTCTACTGGTTTACTACTTCCACATTCAGCTCGATCTTCACGTCATCGCCCACGGTCATGTCACCGCTCTTCAACATACCGTTGTAGGTCAGACCGAAGTCCCGCCGGTTGACTGTCGTGGTCGCCGAAAATCCTCGATGAGCTACGCCCTTTGCGTCGACCTCCTCTTTGTCCGGCGCTTCCATATTCAACACGACCTGCTTGGTGACGCCGTGCATGGTCAGGTCGCCGGTCAGCGCATAGCCGCTGCCGCTCTTGGCTATGCTGCTGCTCTTAAAGGTCATGGTCGGGTACTTGGCCACATCAAAAAACTCCGCGCTCCTCAAATGCGTATCCCGGACCTCCACGCCTGTATCCACGGTCCTGACATCGATCGTCGCCTCAACGGCCGAGTGTGCCAAGTTGGCAGGATCTAGATGGATCACGCCCGAAATGCCGCGAAACGACCCATGCACCGTGCTGATCCCCATGTGCTTAACCGCAAAATCGGCATCCGAGTGCGACGGGTCCAGCTTCCAGTCCCTCATCTGCGCATTCATTGAGCCTGCGCCCACCGCCAGCACCATCGCCGCCGCCCAACCCGCCATCCGTATCCTGTTCATCGCCATCTCCTCACGCTTCAAAAGTTTGATCCAGCCAAAACCCTGCATCTCCTGCAGCTTACATCTTGCATCCTGCAACTTGCGGCATGCAACTTTGGATGAGCCAGCCGGCCCATGAAGCTCTAAGGGAAGCTCTGAATTAGTTACCAGGCATTCCCTCCATTTGGACCCAGTATTCGAGAGTTTGCGGTGGGTCACCCCCTCCCCCCCGGGGGGTACTATGGCGTAAGTCTATTTATTGCAATAACATACCAAATATAGTATCGCTAAAATATCCTAAACAAATGGGTTACGGGTAAATATTAGGGAACAAAGGAGATACGTCCTAGTGGTGCTGGCGATCTCGATGTTCCTTGTGAAATGTCTATAGTTCTATTTTAGCGGATGGGGCGGAACTTAATGGACACCGTCTATTTGGTTTAGGTTCAAGGGTTTACGTGGTTTGGGGGCTTGACATGCGTTTTTTGCTGAGCAAATTGCAGAAAGAAAAGACAAAGGGTACCGGCGCAATCTAGCCTCTTGGAATGCGCGGGCGAATTTTGTGCCAGTGGCGATGTAGACACTTTGCCACCGTTGCGTGTGGCATAATGCCTCTAGGAGGATCTGCATGGCAACTAATCCCAACATCAGTGAGTACATAGGGGTCACACCCAAGTCTGCTTTCGATCTGGCTGAGATTGTCGAGAATGGCTTACCTACCGATAACCTCAACCTCTTACGAGAGAAGGGGCTGACATTTTCTGAGGTTTCGGAGATTGTCATTTCACCTCGAACATTGAAACACCGAAAGGCGAGGGGGGAGCCGCTTTCGGGTGAAGAAACAGACCGGCTAGTGCGTGTAGCACGCATCGTGGCACTGGCTGAAACGGTGTTCGGCAGCCACGATAAAGCGCTTCTGTGGCTGCGTTCCGCGGATGATCGGATCGGTGATCGAAGCCCTCTGAGTATGCTCCACACTGAGTCTGGCGGCCGGCTTGTCGAGAACATGTTGTGGCAGCTCGATGAGGGCGTCTATTCGTGATTGCGCTCTGGCGGATCAGCAAGCACAACGACCTCGTTGGGTTGGGTGGAGAGAAGACCGATGGCCGCTGGCACACACTGGCCAGGGGAAAACGCATCGTCTATCTCTCCGAGCATCCCGCTTTGGCTTTGATAGAAGTGGTGGCCAATCTTAAGGGCAACCCAAGACTCTTTCCCGATACCTACCAACTCATGAAGGTGAATGTGCCTCAAGGCGTCACAGTAAAGACTCTGGTCTCGAAGATACTGAAGCGCAATTGGCGAGTGAACGACAAGGAAACTCGTGCAGCGGGAGACTCATGGCTGGCTGGGGGCAGCTCTGCGCTATTGGCTGTCCCTTCTGCACCATCTCCAGAGTCATTGAATTACTTGCTGAACCCCCTGCATCCCGATGCAAAGGACCTCAAGATCGAATGGTGCAAGACGATCCAATACGATAGGCGCCTCTTCCATCTCCATGAATAGTAAGACACTCACACACTCATACACTCATAGCAGTGCGCGAGGTTCGTGCCCTCATCCTTCATCTCCACGACTAGGACCGCTGGCTCACCACCGATGACGCCGATCCGCAGCCCGCCGACACCAACCTCAAAAATCTTACGCTAGCGCTACCCCGCGCAACTCTGGCTCTCCTTGAACCATATTGGACACAAAAAGACGAAAAACCCAGTTTTTGCTGGGCTTTTACATTTCGAATCGGATTTCTTTGGATGTCCTAGAACAAGATAATGGCGGAGAATGGGGGATTCGAACCCCCGATAGAGCTTTCGCCCTATAACGGTTTAGCAAACCGCCGCCTTCAGCCACTCGGCCAACTCTCCGTCCTGCTTACTGATACTTCTTTTTTGCTTCGGCTGAGACGATTATAGCTTGAGGCCGGGGAATGTCGGCAAGGTCGGGTAGATTTGTGTCTGTGCCGGTCTGTAAAAGATGCGAAAGGCGAGGCGGAAACGGTCGGGCTGTCGAGCTGGGTAGAGTGCTTCGATACGGGGAGGTGCGGTGGGAAAAGGACTGGGCAGGGGTCGGAACGGGTCGAGGAAACTGCGGCTGCTGCCGCTGATTGCGGCCACATACTTTATGGTGGCCGGCGGGCCGTATGGACTGGAGGACATCATCGGCAAGGCCGGGTACTGGCGAGCGCTGGTGCTGCTGCTCGTGATTCCTGTGGTGTGGAGCCTGCCGACGAGTTTGATGGTGGGGGAGCTGGCGGCGGCGCTGCCGGAAGAGGGTGGGTACTACTGCTGGGTGAGGCGCGCGCTGGGTGGGTTCTGGGGGTTTCAGGAGGCGTGGCTGAGCCTGGCGGCGAGTGTGTTCGATATGGCAATCTATCCGGTGATCTTTGTGCTCTACCTGGGGAGAATTGAGCCGGCGTGGACGGCTGGAGGGCGCGGGACGCTGTGGGCGCTGGCGGTGATTGTGCTGTGTGCGGTGTGGAACCTGCGCGGGGCGAGGTCCGTCGGCGAAGGGTCCGTGGGGATGTTTTGTCTTCTGCTGTCGCCGTTTGTCGTGCTGACCGGGGTGGGAATGTGGAAGGTGTTTGCGGGCGGGCATTTGTTGACTGGAGGGCTGGGGCTGCACGGATTTGCGGGTGTGAGGGAGGGGTTTGCACGGTTGAAGGCTCCGGTGGTGGGGGCAGACTTTGCTGGGGCGGTGTCGGTGGCGCTGTGGAACTATATGGGCTGGGACAACGCTTCGACCGTGGCGCAGGAGGTGGAGGAGCCGCAGCGGAACTACCCTCGCGCAATGCTGTTGGCTACCGCACTGGTGGCGATAACCTACGTGTTGCCGCTGGCGGCGGTGGGGATGGCGGGGATTCCGGCGGACAGGTTTTCGACGGGC